>Ga0228710_1000012_pt1 | contig 148650 bp, 125 predicted proteins | sample MedpolnodulmetaG_FD_177995 | JGI IMG/M metagenome (GOLD analysis project Ga0228710, IMG submission 177995) | Root nodule microbial communities from Medicago polymorpha collected in Santa Monica, California, United States - pink nodules | ecosystem: Host-associated > Plants > Roots > Nodule...
CCGCCCGCATGGCACGCAGGCCCTGCATGTTCTGCGGCCCCATGGCGCTGCCGATCGGCGCGCACCAGGGCATCAGTACCTTGCAACCCGCCTCGAGCAGCCGTTCGGCGACGACGAGGTCGTCCGTGGTATAGGGGAAGACCTCGAAGCCTTCTCCGGTGAGGATGCGCGCGCCTTCGACGAGACCGAAGACATCGGGCTGCAAGGTATCCTGGTGGCCGATCACTTCGAGCTTGATCCAGTCCGTCTCAAAAACGTCGCGCGCCATTTTCGCGGTCAGGACAGCCTCGGCGACCGAATGGCAGCCGGCCGTGTTGGGCAGCACACGCACGCCGAGTTCGCGGATAAGCTCGAAGAAGGCGCCGCCCTGACGCCCGCCTGCCGTCTCGCGGCGAAGCGACACCGTGACGACATCCGTGCGTGACCGCCGCACCGCTTCGGCAAGCACGGCCGGAGAGGAATAGCGGGCGGTGCCGAGCAGGAGCCGCGACCGAATTTCGGTTCCATAGAACAGCGGCACGTTCAACCTCCCTGCATCGGCGACAGGACTTCTATCCGGTCGCTGTCCTGCAGCCGGCGGTCGGCCCGCTCGGCTTTCTGGACAAGCTCGCCGTTCACGGCGGTCGCCAGCCAGTCGCCCTCGAATTCAAGCTGCTGCAGCAGTTCGGCGAGTGTGCCGGCCTGGACCTCATGTTCTTCGCCATTGATCGTCAGTTTCATAGAACATCTCCTCTGGGTATCTCCTCGCCAAGGGCCAGCGCCGCCACATCCCCCGCCATGGCCGGTGACAGGAGGAATCCGTGGCGATAGAGGCCGTTGACGGTAATCGTGCTCTCGCGGCGCACGGCACGCGGCAGGTTGTCGGCAAAAGCCGGTCGCACGCCGGTGCCCGTCTCCACAAGGCGGGCCTCGGCAAAAGCAGGATGGATCGCATAGGCGGCGTTCAGCAGCTCCATCAGTGATCGGGTGGTGATCGGACCGGCATCGTCGCTCTCGATCATCGTTGCCCCGCACATGAAGAGACCGCCATTGCGCGGGACGATATAGAGCGGAATCCGAGGATGCAGCATGCGCACCGGGCGAGAGAGTGAAACCTCGTCGGTCTCAAGATAAAGCATCTCGCCTCGCACGCCCCGCAGCCCGTCGATCCCGCCTATCCTTGCCGCACCGGTGCAGTCGACGGTGAGCACGGCCCCGCGACCGTCCGGCTCTTCCGCCACGAAGGTGACGCCGCGCGCCGCCAGTCTTTGTCGCAGCGCCGAGAGCGCCCGGCGTGGATCGAGGTGTGCCTCGTCCGGAAAGAACAGCGCCTGCCGGAAGCGGCCGGCGAGCGCCGGTTCCAGTGCCTCGATCTCCTCCGCGTTAAGCCAGCGAAAGCCGGAGGTGCGGGCCGCGAAGCGCCTGAGTTCGGCTCCGTCGCGCGGTTGGGCGACGACGAGCGTGCCGTTGCGATGGACGGAACCGGCAGGAAGGGCGGCTTCCCACCAGTCGGCGGCGCCGATGCCGCGCGTCAGGACGGCCTCCTCGGCGCTTTCCCGTTCGCACCACGGCGCCAGCATGCCGCCCGCATACCAGGACGCGGCCCGTCCAAAGCCCTCGGCATTTTCGATGACGGTTACCTCGGCGCCGCGCGCCAGAAGTTCATGTGCGGCGGTGAGGCCGGCAACGCCGGCCCCCCTGATCAGGACGCGCATCTCATTCTCCAGTGGGCGCATCGCTCCCATCGACCGGCATATAGAGGTCGCCGCCGTCGCGGTATTTCGCTGCCATCGCCTCAAGGCCCTCCTTCTGCGCCTCGGCACGGATGTCGTGGGAAATCCGCATCGAACAGAATTTCGGACCGCACATGGAGCAGAAATGCGCGACCTTGTGCGCCTCCTTCGGCAGCGTTTCGTCATGGAAGTTCCGCGCCGTCTCCGGGTCGAGCGAAAGATTGAACTGATCCTCCCAGCGGAACTCGAAGCGGGCGCGCGACAGTGCATCGTCACGGATGCGCGCGGCCGGATGCCCCTTGGCGAGATCGGCGGCATGCGCGGCGATCTTGTAGGTGATGACGCCCATCTTGACGTCGTTGCGGTCGGGAAGGCCCAGATGCTCCTTCGGCGTCACGTAGCAGAGCATCGCGGTGCCGAACCAGCCGATCATCGCCGCGCCGATGCCGGAGGTGATGTGGTCGTAGCCCGGCGCGATATCGGTGGTCAGCGGCCCCAGCGTGTAGAAAGGCGCTTCGCCGCAGACGGCAAGCTGCTTGTCCATGTTCTCCTTGATCTTGTGCATCGGCACGTGGCCGGGGCCTTCGATCATCACCTGGCAATCCCTGGCCCAGGCGATCTGCGTCAACTCGCCGAGCGTTTCGAGTTCGGCGAACTGCGCCCGGTCGTTGGCGTCGGCGATAGAACCGGGCCGCAGACCGTCGCCCAGCGAAAAGGAAACGTCATAGGCGCGGCAGATGTCGCAGATCTCCTCGAAATGCTCGTAGAGGAAGCTCTCCTGGTGGTGATGCAGACACCACTTGGCCATGATCGATCCGCCGCGCGAGACGATGCCGGTGACTCGATCGACGGTGAGCGGGATATAGTGGAGCCTGACGCCGGCATGAATGGTGAAATAGTCTACGCCCTGTTCCGCCTGTTCGATCAGCGTGTCGCGGAAGACCTCCCAGGAAAGGTCCTCGGCAATGCCGTTCACCTTTTCCAGTGCCTGGTAAAGCGGTACCGTGCCGATCGGCACCGGCGAATTGCGGATGATCCATTCGCGGATATTGTGGATGTTGCGGCCGGTGGAAAGGTCCATGACCGTATCGGCGCCCCAGCGGGTCGCCCATACCATCTTCTCGACTTCCTCGGCCATCGAGGAAGTCACGGCGGAATTGCCGATATTCGCGTTGATCTTCACCAGAAAGTTGCGGCCGATGATCATCGGCTCCGACTCCGGATGGTTGATGTTGGCCGGAATGATGGCCCGGCCGGCGGCCACCTCCTGGCGGACGAATTCCGGCGTGACGAAATCGGGGACCGATGCGCCGAAGCTCTCGCCATCGCGCGTGAGTACCTCCTTCGCGGCTTTGCGGCCGAGATTTTCGCGGATGGCGATGAACTCCATTTCCGGTGTGATGATGCCGGCGCGGGCAAAGGCGATCTGGGTGACCGCTTGTCCCGGCTTGGCGCGAAGCGGCTGATTGCGCACCGGGAATTCCGGCGTGAGGCGCTCGCCGCTCGCAAAGCCGTTGTCTTCCGCCTTGACCGCTCGGCCCTCGTAACTTTCCACGCCGCCGCGCTTCAGGATCCAGTCGTGGCGCAGACGCGGCAGTCCTGCGTCGATGCGGATATCGGCATTCTCAAGCGTGTAGGGTCCGGAGGCGTCGTATACGGTCACCGGCGGTTCGCCCGAGGTCGGATGCAGGGTGATCTCGCGCATCGGCACGCGGATGTCGGGATGGATATCGCCCGGCCTGTAGACCTTTCGGGACGCGGGGAGCGGCCCTTGGGTGACCGAAGGGGTCGCGCCGAGAGGCTTGAATAGATTCATAATGAGGCTCCAAAGTTTTCGCGTTGGAGACCCAGTTCTGAAGCCGGAATGATGGAAAGACGCATTGCCGACGGATCGCGGGACTACGGGATCCTGGCTGTCGCACGTCTGCACCGTCCCTACGCCAGTATGAACTGGATCAGGTTCAACGGGTCACTGCGCGCTCTAGCAGTATCTCAGCCCCTTGCCGGGACCCCCCTGGTGAATGGCGTAATTAGGGACGGTAATCGACGCGGCGTCAAGATGGTTTCTGATGCCCGGCCACGATCGGATGGCGAGTAAGGGAGAAGTCAAAGGAAAACCATGCGCATACCTCCCGTCATGCTTGCAAGCGGAGCGCTTTGCCTCTAACCACGCGCCACGAACATCAGGCGTCGTAAGGCGCGTAACGAAGGGGCGAAAATCGTGGGGCAGGCGGAGACCAGAACCGGGAAAAGGGCGGCGCTTTGGGCCGCCGTCGCGTTGATTGCAATCGCAGCCGCGGGCATGACCGGCTACAAGATCGTCGCCGAAAGGACCATGAGCGGGATGATCGCCGAAAGGGGCGGCAAGGTTGGCAATGTCGAAGCGGATTTTCTGGGGCGCATTCATCTGCGCGACGTGAAGCTGCCTCTCAAGGACGGGTTCGAAGTTCATATCGCCGCGATTGATGGGCGACCGGAGATCTTCTTCCTGAAAGGCATGCTCGAAGTAGCAGGGCTCCAACTCAAGACGAAGCTGGGCAGCGTCGAAGTCCCGCAGGCGACCGTGGAGGAGGCAAATCTCGGCTATGGCACGATGACGGAGATCTTCGGCGGGCGCGGCGATCTGCCGTTGTCGAAGCGAATAGAGCTTTTTGCGGCGCGGCGCGTCGTTGCTCCGGAGATCCTCGTCACCCAGACCGTCGGCGGGAGCGAGCAGAAGCTCGTCTACAGGAACGTGGTGTCGGAAGGCATCGCCGATGGGCGCGTGTCCCGCTTTTCGGCGGAAGGCGCCAGCTTCGAGTTCGGCGTGGACGGCAACGGCGGAGAGGCCGGCGGGAAGAAGCGCCTGACCGGCTCCCTTGGACCGATGACCGTGCAGGATATGGATGCGGCCTACCTGGCGCGGCTATATACCGATAAGGCCGGCCCGCAGGACAAGGAGGCAAAGCCGGTTTACGGACCGAGCTCGGTCAAGGACATCGTGTTTTCGGACGGCGAGGCGCGCTTCGGCTACGCCGAGATTCGCAGCAGTGGTATCAGCATGGCCATGACGGACCAACCGCTGCTCGAGACGCTGAATGCGTTGAGCGCGGTTTCTGCGCCCGATGAATTGCCTCCTGCGGAGCGCCAGGCCTATTTCACCCGGATTCTGTCGATCATCGACATGACGAAAAAGGCCGACATCGAAATGCTCGGCCTGAACATGGAGGTGCCGGCGAAGGACGGCGACAAAGGCAAGAAGATCAAGTTTGCCACGGATCGCCTCGCCATTCAGTTGGATGGCCAGACGCTTGACGCCACATTGAACGGCCTCTCGATGGCGGAAGGTGAGAGCCATTTCAAAATCTCCGAAGCGGCCCTTTCCGGCTTTTCCTGGAGCCCCACTTTCAAAGCTCTGGAACAGATGGTGGCCCTTGACGAGCAGCAGCTTGAGAGCTTCCCTTTCACGACCCTGTTGCCCGAATTCGGCACGGTAAGGCTGGCGGGCATTGATGCCGACCTGCCGGGTTCAGTGGAGAACGGCGAAACATCGCCTTCGACTGCGGAGCGCGTCCGCTTCTCACTCAAGGAATATGAAGCGGCGCTCACCAAGCCGCGCAACGGTATACCCACCGACATCCGCGTCAGCTACCAGGATCTGACCGTTCCGGTCCCCGCGAACATCGAGGAAAAGACGCTGGCCGAGCTTCGCAAGCTGGGCATCGACGAACTGGTTCTTTCTTCCAGTCTCGAAGCGGCCTGGGACGAGGCGCAGCAGACACTCGTCATCAAGGAGATCTCCACGAGCTTAAAAGACCTTGCCGGCTTTTCCTTCTCCGGCGTGATGGGGGGCGTGAGCGGCGATTTCTTTTCGGGTGACGAGGCGAAGATGCGCGTGGCGCTCTTTGGCCTCACCGCACGGGAGGCGGAGCTTGAGATCGAGGACAAGGGCCTCGCCGCCAAGGGACTGAAGGCCTATGCCGAACAAAACGGCATGACGGAGGATCAGGCGCGTGGCATGCTGACGATGACGTCGTCGGTGGTCTTGCAGCAATTCGCGGACGAGGAGCCTCGGTTGCAGGACGTGGTGGACGCGGTTTCGAAGTTCATCGCCAAACCGGGGACATTCACCCTGACGGTCAAGTCCAAATCGCCAAGCGGCCTGGGGGCGCTGGAACTCGCGGTCGCTTCGCAAAATCCGCTCCTGCTCCTCGATAGGGTCGATATCGAGGCCGTGGCGGAATAGATCACGATGCTTTTGGGTCGGATCGCCCTAAAAACATGAACGTGATCAATTCCAAAGAGCTGAAACGCGGGATGCGGGCGGAAAACCGCACACAGTTTTCCTCATCCCGCTCCAGGCGCCGCTTCCGGTTTCACGATCCGCTCAGGCGGGGCCTCGTTCTTTGACATAGTCCGTCCGGTTGATGCCGTGGCGCTGCAGCTTGTCGTAAAAGGTTTTACGGGGGATGCCGAGGGCCCGCAGCGTTTCCCTGACGTCGCCGCGATGGGCTGTCAGCGCTTCCTTTAGGATATCCGCTTCATAGCGTTCCAGCCTTTCCGGCAGCGTCGCACCGCCTGAAACGGGTGCGGCCGCGGCGGCGCCCAGAGTGCCCTCTACCCCAAGGGCCACCCGCTCGGCGAAATGGGAAAGCTCGCGCACGTTCCCCGGCCAGGAATGCGCTGCCAGGTGATCGCGCACCGCGGATGGGATCGCCGGCACATCGCGGCCGAAGCGCTCGGCGGCACGTGCGAGGAAATGGGAGAAGAGGAGCGGAATGTCGTCGCGGCGTTCGCGAAGGGGTGGGATCGAGAGCGTTACCACGTTCAGCCGGTAGAAGAGATCCTCGCGGAAGTCGCCGCGTTCGGCTGGGTCGCCGAGATCGACCTTGGCGGCGGCGACGACGCGGATGTCGACCGGGCGTGTCAGATTTGTGCCGAGCGGCGTGATCTCGCGGGCTTCGAGCACGCGCAGCATCTTCACCTGCGTTGCCGGTGGCATAGCCTCGATTTCGTCGAGAAAGAGCGTGCCGCCGCTTGCATGCTCGATCCGGCCGATACGCTTCTTGACGGCGCCGGTAAACGCCCCGGGCTCGTGGCCGAAGAGCTCGCTCTCGATCACCGTTTCCGGCAGAGCGCCGCAATTGAGGGCAACGAAATTGCCGCTCCTGCGCCGGCTCCAGTGGTGCAGCAGCGTCGCCACGACCTCCTTGCCACTGCCCGTCTCGCCGGCGACCAGCACGTCGACATCGGTATCGGCGATGTGCTTCAGGGTCTGGCGCAGCCGCTCCATCGCCGGCGTCTGACCGATCAGCGGCAGGCCCTCGGAGGCGGCTTCGGCCGTGCGGCGAAGCGCACGGATTTCCATGACGAGCCGCCGTTTCTCCTCGGCACGCCTTGCGCTCTGAACGAGCCGGTCGGCGGCAAAGGGTTTGGCGATGAAATCATAGGCGCCGTCCTGGATCGCCTGCACCGCCATCGGTATGTCGCCGTGCCCGGTAACAAGGATCATGGGCAGATCCGGGTCCAGCGCCAGAACCTTGCGGAACAGCGTAAGCCCGTCCATCCCCGGCATGCGGATATCGCTGATGACGACGCCCGCGAAGTCGGCGGTGAGTTCTCCGAGCGCCTCCGCCGCGCTGGCAAAGGGCGAGACGGTGAAGCCTGCAAGCTCCAGTGTCTGCTGCATCGCCTTGCGAAGATCGCGGTCGTCATCGATCAGGAACACGGTTGGAGCTGCTCTCATCGCTCATGCCTTCATGAGATTTACGATAAATGTCGTTCCGGACGGGCTGCTCGCGACCTCGATCGTGCCGCCATAGTCGGAGACGATCTCCTTGGAGATTGCCAGGCCGAGACCAAGCCCGTCTTCCTTCGAGGTGTTGAAGGGCGTGAACAGCTCTTCGCGGACATCGGCCGGAATCCCCGGACCGTTGTCGGCGACGGTGAGCGTTACGGCGGTGGCCGTTTCCTCGCACGACACTTTGATCGCGCCATTCCCGCTGTCGCCGATCGCCTCGAGCGCGTTCTGCAGCAGGTTGATCAGGACCTGCTCCAGCCGGATGCGATTGCCGAATACCTGAAGGCCATCCGGCGGCAGATCGATGCGGATTGCGTCCATCCGCCCGGCAAAACGGCTGCGGAGCAGCATGAGCGCTCCCTCGATCACATCCTTCATCGCGGTCGGCCCGGCGGCGAAATGACCCTTGCGGGCGAAGCGACGAAGTTCGTCGGTAATGGCGCCGACGCGCTCGGTGAGTTCGGCGATGCTCTCCATGTTTTCGGCTGCGGTGGCGCTCTGACCGCGCTCGAGAAATGTGCGGGCATTGTCCGCATAGGCGCGGATGGTGGCGACAGGCTGGTTGATCTCATGGGCGACGCCGGCTGCGACCTGGCCGAGGATCGCCAGCCGGTTTGCCTGGACGAGGTCCTGCTGGACTGCCTGCAATTTCTCGGTGGTCTGACGGTGATCGGCGATTTCGGTTTCGAGCCGGTCGCGTGCCATGCGGAGATCGCGCGTCCGTTCCTCGACGCTTGTCTCGAGTTTGCTGCGGGCGAGCCGCTCCTCGGCGCTGCGCATGGCGATCACCTGGCGCCGGCGCAGGAGGTATGCCGCCAGCCCCAGAAGCGGCACCAGCGCGGCAAGCGTGATGAGCTGCGCTTCGCGTGCTCCGGCGGCAAGCGGCGCTTTCAGCGGCGACAATTGCTCGAGGCGCCAGTTCGTCGACGGCACCATTGTCTCGACGCGCAGAAAGGCTGCGTTCGCCTCGCCCGGCAGCAGGGCGTCGAGGGTGGAGGAGCCATCGGGCCGCGCCTCGACCTTGCGGAAGGGGAGCGGCAACAGCGGTGCGTCACCGAATTGCAGGCTTTCACGAATTGGGGCAAGGCGCTCCCGCGCGATCGGCTTGGTCGTCATGAAGCGCCAGGAGGGCATGCTGGTGATGAGGACGATGCCGCGCCGGTCGGTGACATAGGCCGGCTTGCCGGAGGCCTGCCAATCCGCCTCGACTCCGTCGAATTCGAGCTTGGCAACGATCACCCCCAGCGGGCCACCGGGCCCAGCGACGCGACGGGAGATATAGAGCCCGGGCCGTTTGCTTACTGTGCCCATGGCGAAATGCTCGGCCATGCCGTCGCGCATGGCGAGCCGGAAATAATCGCGGAAGGCATAATCGTTTCCGACGAAGCTGGTGGAATCCCGCCAATTGCTGGCGGCGATGGCGGTGCCGTTCCGGTCGATGAGGTAGATGACCGCCGCTTCGGCGCTCGTCGCCAAACCTTCGAGCTTGCGGTTGATCCGGTCCAGCGATTGCCGATCCGGGGTAAGCAGCGCGCCACGAATGGCCGCGTCGTCGGCGAGAACCAGCGGAAGGGCGCGCTGCCGCTCCACGACCGCCCGGAGAAGCGAGGCTTTGAGGCTGGCGTCGATCCGGCTTTGACCGGCAAGGCTGAAGAGGGCCCGTGACCGCCCGTAGTCGCGGGCAAAAAGGAGGCCGGCAGCGACGAGGACCAGGGCGACGGCCGCAAACACGAGCCAGGATCGACGGGCGCGGCTGCGAAGCGCCGCCGGATCTTCCATGTCTGCGTGTTTGCTCATGCCGGTATTGTGCATATTCTCGCTCAACCCGCCAGAGATCCTGTGCGGAAATCCGCACAGACACTCGGTAGAGCCCGAGGCCCTGTCGTGGAAAGCTTCATCAATTCAATTGCATGGCGCTTTCCCGGCAAACTGGCACGCATGTTGCTGGCCAGCTCCACAGGCAGCCGTTGCTGTCGATCTTCGGAAAGCGGCCCGGGAGGCCCGGCATGTTGCCGGACTGGGCCTGTCACGTGGAGGACATCATGATCATCGAACATTCCGCTGAGGTCCGCGGCAAGACGCCCCTTTATCGCCATCTCTACGTCCAGGTGCTGGCGGCGATTGCCGCGGGCATTCTGCTCGGCCATTTCTATCCCGATATCGGGACGCAGCTCAAACCGCTCGGCGACGCCTTCATCAGGCTGGTCAAGATGATCATTGCGCCGGTGATCTTCCTGACGGTGGCGACCGGTATTGCCGGGATGACCGATCTGGCCAAGGTCGGCCGCGTCGCCGGCAAGGCCATGATCTACTTCCTGGCATTCTCCACTCTCGCGCTTCTCGTCGGCCTCGTCGTCGCCAATCTCGTGCAGCCGGGCGCCGGCATGCATATCGATCCGGCTTCGCTGGATGCGAAGGCGGTCGCGACCTATGCCCAGAAAGCACATGAGCAGTCGATCACCGGTTTCCTGATGAACATCATTCCGACGACGCTCGTCGGGGCCTTCGCCGAGGGGGACATTCTGCAGGTCCTGTTCATTTCGGTGCTCTTCGGCATCTCGCTGGCGATCGTCGGCAAGAAGGCCGAGCCCGTCGTCGATTTCCTGCAGGCCCTGACGCTTCCGATCTTCCGATTGGTGGCTATCCTGATGAAGGCGGCCCCGATCGGTGCTTTCGGCGCCATGGCCTTCACCATTGGCAAGTACGGCATCGCCTCGATCGCCAACCTCGCCATGCTGATCGGCACCTTCTATCTGACGTCGTTCCTCTTCGTCTTCGTCGTGCTCGGCGCGGTGGCGCGCTATAACGGCTTCTCGATCCTCTCGCTCGTGCGCTACATCAAGGAGGAACTGCTGCTGGTGCTCGGGACATCCTCCTCGGAGGCGGCTCTTCCGGGCCTCATGAACAAGATGGAGAAGGCCGGCTGCAAACGCTCGGTCGTCGGTCTCGTCATTCCGACCGGCTATTCCTTCAACCTGGACGGCACCAATATCTACATGACGCTTGCGGCCCTCTTCATCGCCCAGGCGACCGATACGCCGCTCTCATACGGCGACCAGATCCTGCTGCTCCTCGTCGCGATGCTGAGTTCGAAGGGTGCGGCCGGCATCACCGGCGCGGGCTTCATCACACTTGCCGCAACGCTCTCGGTCGTTCCCTCCGTGCCGGTGGCCGGCATGGCGCTGATCCTCGGCATCGACCGCTTCATGTCGGAGTGCCGGGCGCTCACCAACTTCGTCGGCAACGCGGTTGCGACGATAGTGGTGGCGAAGTGGGAAGGCGAGCTTGATCAGGCGCAGCTTTCCGCCGCGCTTGGCGGCGAAATGCAGGTTGAAACCATTCCTGCGGTCGTCGTTCAGCCCGCCGAGTAAACTTGCATCTTGAGGCGAGACTGCACGCTGGTGCGGTTGGCGCGGTCTGGTTTTCTCCAGGCCGCGCTTTTGCGGGCCGCCTGCCGATCAAATCAAATCCCGTGCAGCACCTGGGTCGCCTTGACGGCGGCGGACGCCCGGTTTTCAACGCCGAGCTTCACATAGATCTGTTCGAGATGCTTGGTGACGGTGCGCGAGCTCAGTCCGAGAATCTCTCCGATGTCCCGGTTGGATTTTCCCTTGGCAATCCACAGCAGCACCTCGGACTCGCGCGGGGTAAGCTGGAAATGCTGGCGCAGGGTTTCGTCGTCGCTCATGCCGTTCTCGGCCGTCAGGCGGAAGAGAAATTCGTTGGCGCCGATCGCCCCGAGATAGGAGATCTGCAAGCCGGTCTGCGCTGCGCGCTGCAGGGTGAAACTCCCGTGCCTTTCTCCGGTGCCTTTTTCCCTTTCCCGCATCCATTCGGCGATACGCCCGGCGACGAAGAAGAGACCGTCGTCGCTGCCCGTGGCAGCGTTGACGAGGCGGGTCGCCTGCGGCGTAGACCAGCGCACCGTGCCATCGCCGCGCACGGCCAGCAGATGCCGGCCGGCAGCGTCGAGTGCGACGCGGGCGCTCTGCGCGGAGCGCGCATTGGAAAGGTGGACGCGTATGCGGGCGCGCAACTCGTCGATATTGATCGGCTTGGTGAGATAATCGACACCGCCGGATTCAAGCGCCCGCACCACGTGCTCCGTCTCGGTGAGGCCGGTCATGAAAACCACCGGGACCTGGGCGACCGACGCATTCGCCTTCAACCGCGCGCAAGTGTCAAAGCCGTCCATGCCGGGCATGACCGCGTCGAGCAGGATGATATCCGGCGTGATGCGATCGGCGATGTTGAGCGCCGCATTGCCGGAGGTGGCGATCAGAACGGAGAAGCCGGACTGTTCCAGTGCCTCGGTCAGGAAGCCGAGGGCCTCCGGTGAATCGTCGACGAGGAGAACGATGTCGCGGGCGTTCGCTGCCTCAGGCACGGGCATTCGCCTCCCCGGCGAGCAGGCGTTTCAGAAAAGCGTCGTAACCCGAAAGGTCGAATGCCTGGACATAGGCGCGCGCTTCCTCGGCGAAGGCTCGGTTATCCGGGTTCAGGGCGATCTCCGTCAGTTTCGCTTCGATGCCCCTCACGTAGCCGATTTCGCCGAGTTCGATCAATTCCCGGATGTGATGATTGCCGGGGCTTATGACTGCACCGGCCTTGTCCGGTCCACGCGTTTCCTTGGGCCCGTCGTCGTAGATCCATTCGAGGCCGAGCTGAATCGCGAGCTTGTCGGTGAGCTGGCGGACACGGAAGGGTTTGGCAAGCGTATCGTTATGGCCGAAGGCGCCGGCAGCCGAACCGTCGCCGATATTGGCCGAAAGCATGATTGCCGGCGCTGTCTGGCCGGCCTCCCTCAGCCGCGTCACCAAGTCCCAGCCGTTCATTCCGGGCATGGATATGTCGATCAGGAACAGATCCGGTTTCGTGTCTTCGATGAGCGTCAGGCAATCCGCTCCGCTCGCCGCGGGGATGACGGTGAAATCGAGCGGCGTCAGTACTTCGCGCATCAGCTCGCGGTGCTCGGGATTGTCGTCGACCACGACGATCGCGCGGTGCGGTCCCTGGTAGGACCTGATCTTGCGCACCGCGTCCTTGCGCGCGGCCGGACGGTCTACTGCGGAGAGCATAAGCCGCACCTTGAAGACCGTGCCCTTATCCCTCTCGCTGGTGACGGAGATTTCGCCACCGAGCGTCTGGGTGAGAAGGCGCGTGATCGTCAGGCCCAGGCCGAGGCCCGGCATGCGATATTCCGCTTCGCCGCGCTGGAATGGTTCGAAGATCTTCGGCAGATCCCTCTCGCTGATGCCGCGGCCGCTGTCTTCGACCGTAAAACTCGCGACCTGACTGCGATAAGCGACGTCGAAGCGGATGTGGCCCCGTTCCGTGAACTTCAAGGCATTGGAAAGCAGATTGACGAGGATCTGCCGCAGGCGCTTGTCGTCCGTTCGCACATATTGCGGCAGCGCCGCCGCGCGGCTGTGTTCGAAGGTGATCCCCTTGGCCTGCGCCTGCGGACGGAACATGTCGACGATCTGGTCGAGGAAATCCTGGATATTGATCTCGTTGGAATAGACCTGCAGCTTGCCGGCTTCGATCTTGGATATGTCGAGCAGCCCATCGATCAGTCCGGAGAGATGGTCGGCGCTGCGCCTTATCGCTTTGATTGCGTTCTGTCGCGACGGCGGTATCGTCTCGTCGCGTTCGAGGATCTGGGCGTAGCCGAGCACCGCATTGAGCGGCGTTCGCAACTCGTGACTCAGCCCCACGACATAGCGGCTCTTCGCACGGTTGGCCGCCTCCGCCCGCTCTTTCGCGTCCTGCAGTGCCGCGTCGGTCTTCTTGTGGGCCGCTATCTCCTTCAGGAGAGCCGTGTTCTGCCGCGAGGATTCTTCTTCCGCGACGACACGGCTGTCATGGGCAAGCACGTAGAACCAGGACACGATGCCGGCGAGGATGGCGAAAACAAAAAAGACGATGGCAACGGTACGCTCGACCACGGCGGCGGTTTCGGGAGAAGCGGCGGTAGTCTGGTGCGCGATCATCGCGAGGATCGCTCCGATACCGGTGATGGAGATCACCGCCGCGATGGCGTAGCGGCCGAGCCGCGTCGCAAGTTTTGCGACGACCGTTTCGGGCAGCAGTGCCTTGGCTACAGTCGCGATCTGAAAGCTCAGTCGCGCCTTCGGTTTGCACATGTCATGGCAGCGGCCGTCGAGCGAGCAGCAGAGCGAACAGATCGGCGCCGCATAAGCCGGGCACCAGGCCATGTCCTCCGGTTCGAACGGGTGCTCGCAGATTGAGCAGGTGATCTCGCTCTCGGAGAACCAGCTCTTGCGCGGCTTGCGGGCAAGGTAGAATTTCCCCTCCGTCCACCAGGCGATCAGCGGCGAGACGAGGAAGGCCGTGGCGAGCGCGATAAAGGGAGCGAGCGAGCTTGCGATCTCGCCCATCGCGCCGAAATGCGCGACCAGAGCGAACAGCGTCGACACGCCCATGGTGCCGAGCCCGACGGGATTGATGTCATAGAGATGGGCGCGTTTGAACTCGATGCCGGCCGGCGCCAGGCCGAGCGGCTTGTTGACGAACAAATCGGCCGAGATCGTGCAGAGCCAGGCCATGGCAATGATCGAAAAGATGCCGAGCGTCTCCTCGAGAAGCCGATAGATGCCAAGTTCCATCAGGAGGAGTGCGATCGCCACGTTGAAGACCAGCCAGATCACCCGGCCCGGATGGCTGTGGGTGAGGCGCGAAAAGAAGTTCGACCAGGCGAGCGACCCGGCATAGGCGTTCATCACGTTGATCTTGAGCTGTGAAACGACGACGAAGGCTGCCATCAGCAGGAGGGCTGCCGTCTCGTATGGGACGATATAGCCGAAGGCCGTGTAGTACATTTGCGCCGGATCTGCGGCTCTGGTGGAAGGCACGCCGGCGCTGAGCGCCAGGACGACCAGGAAGGATCCGGCAAGCAGCTTCGGCGCGCCGACGATGACCCAGCCGGAGCCGGCGAGAAAGACCGCTATGCGGTGGCGGAGCTTCCGCTGACCGTCGGGCGGCAGAAAGCGCAGGAAATCCACCTGTTCGCCGATCTGCGCCATCAGCGCGAAGATGACCGCGGAAGCCGCGCCGAACTCGATGAGATCGAAGGGCGCGACGGTGCCGGAGGGACCCGAAGTGTGATGAATGCCCGCATAGGCGAGCCACAGGCCCACCTTCTCCCAGTCCGCGAGCGCGATGAAGGCGAAGGGAAGGATGTTCAACACGATCCAGAAGGGCTGCGTGACGAGCTGAAACCGGCTGATCAGTCGGACGCCATGGGTGACCAGCGGGATCACCACGACGGCGCTGACGATGTAGCCGGCCCAGAGCGGGACCCCGAGCGCCAGCTCCAGCGCGCCGGACATGATCGAGGCTTCTATTGCGAAGAGGATGAAGGTGAAGCTCGCATAGATGAGCGAGGTTATCGTCGAGCCGATATAGCCGAAGCTCGCGCCGCGCGTCAGAAGGTCTATGTCGACGCCATGTCGGATGGCATAGCGGCTGATCGGCAGGCCGACGATAAGGATCATCAGGCTTGCGACGAGGATCGCGACGATCGCGTTGGTGGTGCCGTAGGACATGGTGATGGCGCCGCCGATAGCTTCCAGCGCCAGGAATGAGATCGCGCCGATCGCCGTCTGTGAAATGCGCGCGGAGGAGAAGCGCCGCGCGCTCTTTGCGGTAAAGCGCAGCGCATAGTCTTCGAGCGTCTGGTCGGCGACCCAGCGATTATATTCTCTTCGAACGGGAATGATGCGCTGGCGTGCCGCCATGGTCCCTCGTCATCTCGCAGCGCCGGTCAATTGCCGGCCGCTCATGTCGTAACACGGACGTGCGGCGCGAAGCACGTCCTATTGTCGGCGGAAACGAGTTCGCTGCGGTGTGTCACGGCGTGTGCCGTCTGATCGTTTTGATCGAATAGTATCGAGTGCTCTCCGTGTGAGGACGGTTGCGCTCCTGAGTCCCTTGAGATTGACGGGAGGACTGGGGAAACCTGCCGGGCAGAGGAGATCAAACAGTCAAGTAACAGCGACATGCGAGAATCCTTTCAATACTCTGCCAACAGGGCGTGGTGAGTGTGGAAGAGCTGCGCCGTTGCATGCCAGGCGCTCTGCGGCGACCGCGCCGTCACTTAACGGCTGCCCTTGACAGAATTGCCCTCTGCTGCAATAAACCAAAAAGTTAATTAACCTATCGGTTAAGGATATGGACCCGCTCAGCAGCACCTTGTCGGCATTGGCCGATCCGACCCGTCGTGCCATCATTGCTCGTCTTGCCGCCGGCGAGGCGACGGTGAACGAACTTGCAGCGCCTTTCGACATGAGCCTGCCGGCGGTTTCCAAGCATCTGAAGGTATTGGAACGCGCGGGACTGATTTCGCGCGGGCGCAACGCCCAGTGGCGGCCCTGCCGGCTAGAGGCAGCGCCGTTGAAGGGAATTGCCGATTGGATCGAACGATACCGTGATTTCTGGACGCATGGCTTCGATCGACTGGACAGCTATCTTGATGAACTGCAGCGCAACGAGAAGTCGGATCACGAGTGAATCGGGTTCGCGCAACCGCAAGGAGAAGACAATGAATGCATCGTCTCTGAAGGAGGAGAACGCTCTTACCATTACGCGCGTCGTCAACGCGCCGCGTGATCTCGTCTTCAAGGTCTGGACCACACAGGAACACCTTTCGCGTTGGTGGGGGCCGAAAGACTTCACCGTTGCTGCGATGACGACGGATTTCCGTAAGGGCGGCGCCTGGCGTTGTTGCATCCGCGCGCCGGAGGGACAGGACTACTGGGCGCACGGCATCTATCGCGAGATCGAGCAGCCAAATCGAATCGTCTTCAGTTTCGCCTGGGAAGAGGAAGGCGCCATCGACACGCTGATTACGGTTACCTTCGAGGATGTGTCGGGTGGCACAGCTCTCACCTTCCATCAGACGCCGTTCACGAGCGTCGAGAGCCGCGATTCGCACGCGGAGGGCTGGAGCGAGTGCATCGATCGGCTTGCCGACTATGTCGCTGCCCGGAAGGAGGAAGTGCAATGAAGAAGGCTTATCACGGAAGCTGCCACTGCGGCGCGGTGCGCTTCTCCGCGAACCTCGATCTCGCGCCCGAGGGAAAACGCTCCACGGCGCCGCGGCCGGGCGTATGGTGGACGACAACCTTCCGCTGCAATTGCTCCTCCTGCCTGAAGACGCGCTTCTGGAAAGTGTTCGTCACGCCTGAGGACTTTTCGTTGCTTTCCGGCGAAGAGGCTTTGGCGGAATACCGTTTCGGCGAGCGCATGATCCGGCACGTGTTCTGCCGCCATTGCGGCGTCCATCCGTTTGCCAGCGCCGATTTCGAAATCCTGGGAGGGCCGTTCCACGCAGTCAATATAACCTGTCTCGACGACGCGACAGACGAGGAACTGGCGAGTGCCCCAGTGGTCTATGAAGACGGCCGGCACGATGCCTGGGACCGCTCGCCGGCGGTGACCGGCTATTTGTGAGGCGGCGCACCGGGCAGCGTCTGCCGCGGAGCGATCCGGATCCGCGGCGGAAACATCGCCGGTCGAAGTCCAGCTTCCTTCTTCCCCCCAACGCCTACGTAGAATGACGTATGTGCAGTGCAACGTGACTGCCCGATGATCCCTCAAGCAACCGCCAAGCAAAACAAACACTCGGTTGCAGCGACCAGAACTAGAGGGGATCAATCATATGACTATCAGGGCACGCGTTACAGGCGCATTCCTAGCCGCCGTCCTTTCGACGACCGCGTTCAACGGCGCCTTCGCGGCGGAGGACACGATCAAGGTCGGCATCCTGCACTCGCTTTCGGGAACCATGGCGATATCCGAAACGACGCTCAAAGACGCAATGCTGATGCTGATCGAGGAGCAGAACAAGAAGGGCGGCGTGCTCGGCAAGAAGCTTGAAGCGGTCGTCGTCGATCCGGCCTCGGACTGGCCGCTCTTCGCCGAGAAGGCCCGTGAGCTCGTTTCCGTCAACAAGGTCTCCGCCGTCTTCGGCTGCTGGACATCGGTGTCGCGCAAATCCGTATTGCCGGTCTTCGAAGAGCTGAACTCGATCCTCTTCTATCCCGTCCAGTACGAAGGCGAAGAGAGCCAGCGCAACGTCTTCTACACGGGCGCCGCTCCTAATCAGCAGGCGATCCCCGCGGTGGACTACCTGATGGAAAACGAGGAAGTCGAGCGCTGGGTGCTCGCCGGTACCGACTATGTCTATCCGCGCACGACAAACAAGATCCTCGAGGCCTACCTCATCTCAAAGGGCGTCAAGCCTGAGGACATCATGATCAACTACACGCCATTCGGTCATTCCGACTGGCAGACGATCGTCTCCGATATCAAGAAGTTCGGCTCCGCCGGGAAGAAGACGGCGGTCGTCTCGACGATCAACGGCGACGCCAATGTGCCCTTCTACAAGGAGCTCGCGAACCAGGGCGTCAAAGCCGAGGACATCCCGGTCGTGGCCTTCTCGGTCGGCGAGGAGGAGCTTGCGGGCCTCGATACCGGTCCGCTCGTCGGGCATCTTGCCGCGTGGAACTATTTCCAGTCGGTCGACAGTCCGGCCAATGCCGCGTTCATCGAAACCTGGAAGGCTTATACCAAAAACGACAAGCGGGTCACAAACGACCCGATGGAAGCCCATTATATCGGCTTCAACATGTGGCTGAAGGCAGTCGAGAAGGCCGGGACCACCGACACGGATGCCGTGCTCGACGCGATGATCGGCGTGTCGGTGCCGAACCTTTCGGGCGGTTATTCCACCATGATGCCGAACCACCATATCACCAAGCCGGTGCTGATCGGCGAGATCCAGTCTGACGGCCAGTTCGAAACAGTCTGGGAAACGCCCGGCCTCGTCCTCGGCGACGAATGGTCGGACTATCTGCCGGACTCGAAGGACCTGATTTCCGATTGGCGCGCGCCCATGTCATGCGGCAACTTCAATGTTGCCACAGGAAAGTGCGGCGGCAAAGGTTCCTGATTTTATCACGAAAGACTTTTCAGGCGAGCGGCCCAGGTCGGGCCGCATCCCACTCCATTTCATGATGAGCCGCCAGCTGGAATTACCCTCCGTCCGGGACTTTTCTTCGGACGGAGGACTCCAAGAGTGAGAAACGCATGTACCGCATCATCCAAACCGTTCTGGCCATGTTGTTCCTTTTCGCCGCGATGCCGCAGGGTCTTCGCGCAGCAGAGGGACTGCGCAATCTGGTGAACGCGCTCGGCGAGGCGAAACTTTCCGCGATGGATGAGCATATAGCCGCCCTGGCAAAGACCGGAGAGCCTGAAGTCGTCGCGATTCTCGATGCGCTCGGCGCGGGCAACCTCTATGCCCGCAAGACAGACGGCCAGGTCTTTCTCACCAAAGAGAGCGGTTCGAACCTTGCACTCATCGACCCTATCTCAGGCGAAAGCGCCGGCGAAACGCCCAAGGCGGCGATGTCGAAGATCAAGGTGAACAACAGCGTGCGCCGCGCCGTTCGCGCGGCCCTTGGCGGTTTGACGCTGCTCAGCCCCGATCGCGCTCAGCGCCTCAAGGCCGCGCAATCCGTGCTGCAAACGCCGGATGTCGACGCGCTTGACGCCGTCGAAAATGCGCTGGTTGCCGAGAAGGACGAAGCCGTTCGCACGGTCCTTGAACAGGCGCGCGCGGCGATGCTGCTTGCTTCCGACCGGCCGATTGAAGAGAAGAAGGAGGCGGTGCGGCTGCTTAGGGAAAACGGCGGCCGCGAGGCGTTGCCGGTCCTTTCCGCTGCACTCGGTTCCGCCGAGAACGGCCTTGAGCAGGATATCGAGGCAGCCATCGCCAGCATAGAACAGGCGCAAGAGTTCTGGAATGCAGGCCAGAACGTCTGGTACGGACTTTCGCTCGGCTCTGTGCTGCTGCTTGCGGCGATCGGGCTTGCAATCACCTTCGGCGTCATGGGCATCATCAACATGGCGCATGGCGAGATGGTGATGCTCGGTGCCTATACGACCTTCCTCGTTCAGGATGTCGTACGGACCTCCTTTCCCCACCTCTTCGAGTGGTCACTGGCGATCGCGCTGCCGCTCGCCTTTTTATTCACCGGCACCGTGGGTCTCGTGCTTGAGCGCGGTGTCATTCGCTTCCTCTACGGGCGTCCGCTCGAAACGCTGCTCGCTACCTGGGGCATATCGCTGATCCTGCAGCAGTCGGTGCGGACGATCTTCGGACCCACCAACCGCGAAGTCGGCAACCCCTTCTGGATGTCCGGCGCTTTCGAGCCCGGAGGACTGACGATTACCTGGAACCGCCTCTGGATTATCGTCTTCGCGCTGGCCGTCTTCGCCGCGCTCCTGTTCCTCCTCAAGAAGACGCCGATGGGCCTGCAGATGCGCGCCGTGACGCAGAACCGGCGCATGGCCTCCTCCATGGGCATCCGAACGCCTCTCGTTGATGCGCTCACCTTCGCACTCGGTTCCGGTATCGCGGGCATCGCGGGCGTCGCACTTTCGCAGATCGACAATGTTTCGCCGAACCTCGGGCAGGGTTACATCATCGACAGCTTCATGGTCGTGGTTTTCGGTGGGGTCGGCAATCTCTGGGGCACGCTCGTCGGAGCATTTTCGCTGGGCATCCTCAACAAGTTCCTCGAGCCTTATGCCGGAGCCGTGCTCGGCAAGATATTGGTGCTCGTGCTGATCATCCTCTTCATTCAGAAGCGGCCGCGCGGGCTCTTCGCACTCAAGGGCCGGGCGGTGGAAGCATGATCACCTCGTTTCTCGTCAAATCTCTCGATCGGACGATCGCCGTCGCTGTCGCGATCCTGCTTTTGCTGGCCGTCATTGTTCCCGCGCTCAATCTCCTGACCGCACCGGACCACCCGCTTCACGTGCCGACCTATATGGTCTCGCTCTTCGGCAAATACCTGACCTATGCGCTCCTGGCGCTGGCGCTCGATCTCGTCTGGGGTTTCTGCGGTATCCTCTCGCTCGGGCACGCTGCCTTCTTCGCCCTTGGCGGCTATGCCATGGGCATGTATCTGATGCGTCAGATCGGCGCGCGCGGCTCCTACGGCAACCCGCTTCTGCCGGACTTCATGGTGTTCCTCAATTGGAAGGAACTACCCTGGTTCTGGTACGGCTTCGACATGTTCTGGTTCGCGGCGCTGATGGTCATCCTGGTGCCGGGCCTCGTGGCCTTCGTCTTCGGCTGGTTCGCGTTCCGCTCGCGCGTCAACGGCGTCTATCTTTCGATCATCACCCAAGCGATGACCTACGCGCTGCTGCTCGCCTTCTTCCGCAACGACATGGGCTTCGGCGGCAATAACGGTCTGACGGACTTCAAGGACATTCTCGGCTTCAACATACAGGCGGACGGCACGCGTGCCGCGCTCTTTGCCGCCTCCGCACTGGCGCTCGCCGGTTCGCTCGTCGTTACCTCGGGAATCGTCGGTTCGAAATTCGGAAAGGTCCTTGTGGCTCTGCGCGATGCGGAAAGCCGCACACGGTTTCTGGGCTATCGAGTCGAGCACATGAAGCTCTTCGCCTTCACCGTCTCGGCGATGATGGCGGGTATCGCCGGTGCGCTCTACGTGCCGCAGGTAGGCATCATCAACCCAGGGGAGTTCGCGCCCGCCAATTCGATCGAGGTGGTCATATGGACTGCCGTCGGCGGGCGCGGCACGCTGATCGGGCCGATCGTCGGCGCAATCCTCGTCAATGGCGGCAAGAGCATTTTCACCGCCGCCTTTCCGGAATTCTGGCTTTTCGCGCTTGGCGGGCTCTTCGTGCTCGTTACCCTGTTCCTGCCGAAGGGCGTGGTCGGGACCGCCCAGCACCATCTCGCGCGACGTCGCCAAGCCCGCGCTGCGGCCCGGAAGGAAGATGAACAGACGGACCTTGAGGACGCCAAGCCGATGGCTGCGGAGTGATCGCCATGACCGAGAAGAACCCCAGAACCCTGCTCTATCTCGACGGCGTGTCCGTCTCCTTCGATGGGTTCAAAGCTCTGAACTCGCTTTCCTTCGTCGTCGAACCCGGGGAATTGCGCGCGATCATCGGACCAAACGGCGCAGGCAAAACGACGATGATGGACATCATCACCGGCAAGACGAGGCCGGATGAAGGCGAGGTCTTCTTCAAGGGTGATATCGACCTTACGAAGAGGGACGAAGCCGAAATCGCCCAGCTCGGCATCGGCCGCAAGTTCCAGAAGCCGACTGTCTTCGAGAACCACACGGTCTGGGACAATCTGGAACTTGCGCTCAACCGCGGCCGCGGCGTCTTCGCAACGCTATTCTACCGGCTGACGGGTGAGGACAAGAGGCGCATCGAAGAGATTCTTGCGACGGTGCGGCTTACAGCTCGCCGGGACGATCTCGCCGCCGGTCTCTCTCACGGGCAGAAGCAATGGCTGGAGATCGGCATGCTGCTTGCCCAGGAACCGGAACTCCTGCTCGTCGACGAGCCGGTGGCGGGGATGACCGATGCGGAGACCGCGGAGACCGCCATTCTCCTGAAAGACATCGCAAAGACCCGCTCGGTGGTCGTCGTCGAGCACGATATGGGCTTTATCCGCGATCTGGGCGTCAAGGTGACATGCCTTGCGGAAGGATCGGTGCTGGCGGAGGGCTCTATCGATTTCGTCAGCAACGATCCGAAGGTAATCGAAAATTATCTCGGCCGATGAGCGGGAGGAATTGAAGCGATGTTGAGCGTGGAAAACGTCGATTTGCACTATGGGGCCGCCCAGGCGCTTCGAAACGTCACCTTCAAGGCGGAAATGGGCAAGATCACCTGTGTGCTGGGTCGCAACGGCGTGGGCAAGTCGAGCCTGCTCAGAGCTATCACCGGCCAGCATCCGGTCACGAGCGGCACGATCTCCTTTAACGGCACGCCGCTTGATGGCTTGGCACCCTTCCGGCGCGCAAAGCACGGCGTCGGCTACGTGCCGCAAGGCCGGGAGATCTTCCCTCTCCTGACGGTGAAGGAAAATCTGCAGACCGGCTACGCGCCGCTGAAGCGGGCTGACCGCTCGATACCCGATGACATTTTCAGCCTGTTCCCGGTATTGCAGACGATGCTCGGCCGGCGCGGCGGCGACCTTTCCGGCGGTCAGCAGCAGCAGCTCGCGATCGCGCGCGCGCTCGTGACCCGGCCCAGAATACTGGTGCTCGACGAGCCGACCGAGGGCATCCAGCCATCGATCATCAAGGACATCGGCCGAGCGATCAGATATTTGCGGGATTCGACCGGAATGGCGATCCTGCTCGTCGAACAATATCTCGACTTCTGCCGCGAGCTTGCGGATCATGTCTATATCATGGACCGAGGAGCTTTCGTGCACGAAGGGGCGCCGGAGACGCTCGACACGCCTCAAGCGCGCCGGCATTTAACCGTTTGAACTGGCATAAGGAATTACATGCTGTTTTCCACAGGTTTTGGAAATAAGCAGTGCTTTCAAACCCTTAACCCGGATGCTGGATTGCAAGCTCGCGCACCGGCCGCAGAAAAAATCCACCTCTTTTGTGGATTGCGTTTGCTCGTACAAGCGCTTTGACCCATACTGCACATGCATGTTCGATGATTGCTCCTGCATGGTTCTTTGAACGGAAGCGATATCAACGACCAACCATGCAGCAGTTCAAAGTGTCGCGGCGCCCTTCATGCCTCTGTACGAGGCCGGACGCCGCTGAGAGTATCGCACTCGACTTTCACTGACAGAATTGGCCATTTCGTGTTTCCGGCCTATCCAATCGGAGGAGACCCTAATGACGAATTTCCTGCCCGCCCTTTACCAAGGGCATGCCCCCATCACGCTCCAGACTCTCTTCAAAGACGCCCTCGAAGCCTATGACGATTGGGAAGAGGGCATGCCAGAACCCATCGTTTCCTTCGAAGGCAAAGTCCTCCCGGTCAGTGCCGTTTTCCAATGGATGAGGCCCTGCACGGACCTTATGCCCGCCAATATGATCGTCATCGTCGCCGACCGGCTGACAAAGCCGTGGAGCGGCGCCGGACCAATGGATGCGATGACCTTCTCGACGGCCGCCCGCGTCATGTCCGTCCTCGTGCGGCGGCGCCTGAAGCGATTCGGCCGCGGTTCCATCGAGGCCTTCGCAGAGCGCTTCAGTCAGCCGATGCATGCGGCGGCGCACGAAGGCTGAATCGACCTGACAATGGTACGCCCCTCTCCTTGGACTAAACCCGAGGAGGGGGCGCGTTTTTTTGGCGATTTGGAGCAAAGTCGAAATGGCTAGTTTCTCTGCTTTTCCACGAAGGCGGCATGCCATTTGGCGAGCATGGCGACTGCTTCCTGGACAAAGGCCGGGTGGGTGCCGGGGAGGAATTCGATCCTTGGCGTTTTTCCATCGCGTCTCAGCCGCGCGAAGGGCTGTCCGGCCGCGTCCAACAGGTCCTCCGGCCGTTCCGGTTCCGGCTTGTCTCTCTCGGACACGCAATTGAAAACGAGCTGAAAGCGCTGGTCGGTTTCGGCAGCGCGGAAGCGGGGCGAGGCGATCTCGTCCTTGGCCCGAGCGCGCGCCTCTTCCCTTATGAGCAGGCCGCCGATCGCCATCCAGCGCTCGCGCCCGACTTTCGGCGCCGGACCAATGGCGCGGGCGATTTCGTGCGGCACGCCCTCCGCCACCTGCAGCAGCCGCGACAGTTCGCTCTTCTGCACCGCGAGAGCATCGCCGATCACCTTGCGGTCGAAGCCGCGCACCGCGAGAGCGGCGGCGAACAGCGCACGCTCGATGAAGGAAAGGTTGCGTCGTTCGGCATTTTCCTTGCCCTGCGCGAGCACGAGTTCGTCGTCGGTCAGCGGCCGGACGATCGCCTTGACCTGGAGCTCGAGCCGGCGCACCGCCTTCAGGCGCCGATGCCCGTAGGCGGTCTGATAATGGCCTTGCCTTTCCGGGTGTGGCCGCACGAGGATCGGCGATTGCTGGCCGTTCTCGCGAATGCTCTCGACGAGCGCGAGGAAATCCGGGTCGTCCACTTCGCCGTTGGTCAGCCGGTCCTCGATGAACGAGGCCTCGACGAGAGCCGGATCGAGCGAAACGATGCGTTCACCCTGGTTCAACGCTTCCCTGAGAACCCGCGCTTCCTCGGCCTCGCGGGTGATGCTGCCAAGGGAAAGCCCCATGGCCTTGACGGCGCCGGAAGCGGCGCGGGCCTTGGCGGGGTCCGGTACATCGCGGGCGGCGGTCGGTCTGGCGTTGACAGGTGTCAACTCCCCCTGCATCGCGTCGGCGGGTGCTTGCTGATTGGCGGCAGGCGCGCTTCCAGAAAAGAGCGCGCGCAATTCGTTCTTCCGGTTGTTGCCAGCCATGTCCTAGCGCCCCCATGCTGCATGAATAAGAGCCTCGATCTCGCCGTTGACCGCATTCAGCGACTCGATCGCCCGATCATAGGTGGCGCGGGTGAAATTCTCCCTCCCGACCTCGTAAAGCGTCTGCTTGGTGAGACCGGCGTCCGAAATTGCGGTCGACTTTACCATGGCCGAGGTCAGGACCCGCTCTCCGAAGAGCGAGCGCATGAAGCCGACGATCTGAGCCTGTGGTCCGTCATTCGGCTCGAAGCGGGTGACCAGGTAACGCAGGAAGTCGAAGTTGAGCTCGCCGCCCGCCTCACGCACCACGCTGAGCAGGTCCGAGGTCATGTAGAGGAACTGGTTCATCGAGGCGACGTCGAGCATCTGCGGATGCACGGTGACGATGACCGAAGTCGAAGCGCAGAGCGCCGAGAGCGTCAGGTAGCCAAGTTGCGGCGGGCAGTCGATCACAACCACATCGTAATCGTCGGCGACGCTTGCAAGTGCCGCCTGCACGCGGGCGAAGAAGAGCGGTCCGGCATCTGCGCCGCTCTGGCGCGCGCTCAGGGCCTGAGGCGTCGTGTGCTCGAATTCCTGCAGTTCGAGATTGCCCGGTACCAGGTCGAGCCCGTCGAAATATGTCTTGCGGATGATTTCCTTCAACGGCCGGGCCTCGGCATCGTAACGGATCGCGCCATAGAGCGTATCGTTGCCCGTCAGGTCCAGTTCCGGCTGATAACCGAACAGCGCCGAGAGCGACGCCTGAGGATCGAGGTCGACCGCGAGCACCCGGTGTCCGGTGAGGGCAAGATACTGCGCGAGATGAACCGACGAGGTCGTCTTGCCCGAGCCGCCCTTGAAATTGGTGACCGAAATGACCTGCAGATGCTCGCTTCTTAAGGCATCGCGCCATTTCAGGTAGCCCCGCGCCTTGGCGCCATTCCCCTTGGAAACCGCCTGTTCGGCGAGGTGCCGGCGCAGTGCGTTGATGTCGCAGAGCGAGTAGGAGCGGCGCCCGCCCGCACCGGTGTCGGGCTGCGGCCCTTCGCCAGCCAAAGACAGCTGGCGCAAATACCCATCGGAAACGCCGATCAGCTTGGCCGCCTCGCCCGAGGTGAAGCTCCGGAGCGTTTTCCTCGCGGTGGGCGGAAAGAGCCGGTCGCGCATCGCCTTCAGCTGTTCGGACAGCGCTCGCGCATCGGCGGCAATCGCCTCGTCTGCCGGCCTGCCGAACGCCGCGCCGCCCGCGGCAGTCGTCTGCGCTGCCGATACCTTCATATTCATCGTCGAATCTCCTCGTGCGCGCATGACGCGCCGCCGCCACGCAGATGCGCCCGCCGCATTTCCTGACAGAACAATCGGTAAGATACGCTGAAAAGCGAAAAATGCGGTCTATTCCGTTAGAGGAATGATTCATCCTCTGATTCGGGTCAACCGATTTTTCGGGGCTCTAGTCCGACTGCTTCTCGCCGCCATTCTCATCCTGCCGGGGGCGAGGCGATCGCGGCTGCTTTCGTCGGCCTACTGCATCTTTCCTTTAATCGGATCCGATTGAAGGACAAAAACATGCAGCAGATCAAAGTGCTACAGCGACCTTTGTGCGTCTGATAAGACGCACGGCGCTGTAGACGGACGGGCAGCCCTATGCGCCTTCCACGGGAGGGATCGGGGCAGATAACGGGCTCCCCAGGTTCGTCACGACGACCGGCGTTCCGTTCTGTACCCGGTTGTAGAGATCGACGACGTCCTGGTTGATCATGCGCACGCAGCCGGACGAGACGGATTTCCCGATGGTCCACCATTCGGGTGAACCGTGAATTCGATAAAGCGTGTCCACACCATTCTGGAAAATATAGAGCGCCCGGGCACCCAGCGGATTGGTGAGACCCGGTTCCATGCCGCCATTGGCGATGCTGTAGGGCTCCAGTTCCGGTTGCCGGGCGACCATCTCGTCGGGCGGCGTCCAGCGCGGCCACTGGCGCTTGTACTGAATGACGCCGCGCCCTGCCCATTCAAAGCCCTGGCGCCCGAGGCCGACGCCGTAGCGCATCGCCTGTCCGGCTTCGTAGGTCAGATAAAGGAAGTGGTTCGCAGTATCCACGACCAGCACGCCCGGCCGCTCGCCAGTCGGATTGGCGACCATCTGGCGATAGAAGCGCGGGTCGATCTTTTCATACGGTATTGCAGGAAGCGGAAAGAGTTCATCCGGCTTCGGGCCGTAGACGCTCGCATAGATGGAATTGTCGACGAGCGGAGGGGCCGGCTCGGCGTTCCTTGCCGAACTGGTGGAGCAGCCGCCAAGCATGGAGACTGACGCTCCGAGGCTGCCGGCAAGAAACGCACGCCGCGTCAGAAGTTCATTCCTCAAAAGCTGTCCTCGTTTTCAGTTTGACGATCCCGCATATGGATCCGCGAGCGCCGCTTGCGGCCTGCTGACGGGATACTTGGTTGCAGAGATTGCCGCGGCGAGCCGGTCGGGTCCAACTTTTTCCAGCATCGTGCGGAAGGTCGGATGCATGCCGCCGTCGACATAGGCGAAAATCGGAGTGGTTCCGGAAGAGGCAATAGCGGTCTCAACCCTGTGGCCTTCGGCCTCGATCCTGGCCAGGAGCTCGGTATCAGCCGTAGACATGGCGGAAGGACATGCCGCGAGCGGGTCGCGCGGTTCGCCGCCCTCAAATTCGGTGTTGAAGACGTATCGACCTCCGCAAACCGAAACTTTCGGCTGTCTTCGGCTGAACGCGAAGGCGTCATAGCCTTGCTTCAGCGTCTTCCAGAAAGCCATGCTCGGGTCTCCCTTGTGAAGGGCCATGTTTTCCGTGGTCATCCTGAATGGATAGGCCTGCACCTGGAAGTGCTTCTGTCCGGCCGCGAGGGCCCTTTGCACGATGGCGTAGATCTCGCCGACGCCTCGATCGGTCATCGCATAACAGCCAGCGGACGAGCACGCCCCATGAACCATCAGAGCCTCGCCCGTATAGCCGAGCGCCGATTCGAGCCTGTTCGGATAACCGAGATTGAAGGAGACGTAATACTGCGAATTGGGATTAAGCATCCGGGCTGAGACGTGATAGAAGCCTTCCGGCGCCTGCCGGTCACCGTCCTTTTTCTTCGGACCGAGCTTCCCCGACCAACGGCACATCGGATAGGTCTTGAACAACGCATAGGTGCCGCTCGCGTCGGCCTTCCACACCTCCAGCTCGCTCTCCTTCTTGAATATCCGCACGAGCACGGGACTGTTCGGGGACATTTTCTTTTTCGCCATCTCGGCGAGCACTTTCTTGGACAGCTGTGGCGGAGCTTTCGACAGGTCGTAGAGGCCCATGGCGAGGCATCCGGAAAGAAATGCCGCGGCCGACAATGCGAGCCCTATTTTAACCATGCGAACGATCGTGACTGGAGTGATACGCATCTTCTGAAACGAGATCCTCAATGATGAGAAGCCGCGCGGCTCCGTTCTCTCCCCAGAAAACACCACGAAAGCTCCGACCCGCACAAGATCGTGCAATTCACTTTCCCGTTCGTTAACCATAGCGATACGGTCGCGGACCTTCTTCGGGTCCGGTCGCCAGAAGCCGCCTTACGCCGCGCCCGCTGCCGAAACTTTTCCGGAACGAAACAGAATTTGAACAGCTGCGAATTGCGGCGCCGAACTCCTGCAAAGCCTTGGATACGCTGGGCGGCGAAGGTATTTCGCAGCTCCCAGGGGCGATTGTCGTGCTCATTCGGCGAGGCTGCAGGAAGTAAGTTGTTAACCTTCATTTCCTATTCCCTAGGGCAGCCCCTTCGATGATGAATTTCGAGTTTTCAGGCCATGCGCATTCCCCGGACAAATTTCTCGACTGCAGCTTTGTATGACGCGAATCAGGCAGAGGATTTCGAGGATCCGCAGCCGGTTGTGCCGGGTATCGTGCATGCTTCGGCGCCCGAATCGGCCGCTCACGACCATCTGTTCGAAGCACCGGAAGCGCCGCGGCGGGCGTCCGGCTACCGGCAGGAGGAGATCGGCCAAGCGACGCGTGCCGTGCGCCTCTACGGTCATGGCTCCGCCTATGCCCCGGCCGAGGTGACCGTTTCGACACGGGATCCGCTTCCGACGCTTGCAGAGATCACCGGCCTTTCTTGCGAACCGGGCTGGGAGAGCCATTTCTTTCTGTCGCCGAATGTGCGTTTCACCCGCACGCCCGAGCGCGAGTTCATGAAGCGCCGGCCGCCGGTACCTGAAGACAACGAGGTTGACGCCGCCGAAGCAGCGGCCGAAGCGCCACTTGCCGAGACGGTGACCGGGAAGGAGCCGGTCGAGCCGCCGCCGTCCCCCGCGGAAACGGACGCGCCGTCGTACAGCCCGTCCGAATTGCTCCGCGTGCTGGTGCAGCAGCTTCCGTCCTTCAACGCCGCGCATCTGCAAACGCCGGAAAAAAATGCCGTCGAACAAGCGGCCGAAGCTGCCATCCTGACGGAGGAAGAGCCCTCCATTCCGCAGGCGCCGCATGTCCCGATTATGGAAGAGGCTCCGGTGGTTGCGGACGCATCAACGGGCACCGCCGCTGTGCCCGACAGCGCCGGAGCGGAAGACGTTGCGCGCCAGGCGGAGGCGCGCCTCTCCTACCTTTCCGATTTTGCGTTTTTCGAGTTCATGCCGCTTGAACCGCCGGTTGCTCTGCGCACTGTCGCGGCACCTGCCGAGGAGTCCGCGCATGTCCCGGCGCCGAGCGCAGCCCTGCCAAAGGCCGCCGCGCCCAACATCGTGTCAGCGCCTGTAAGGATCCCGTCGCAGCCGGCGGCGGCGATCACTTCGCTGTTCCGGGTGGTCGAATGCCGGCGGCCCGAGGCCGGCCCGGACGTGTCCGCGCCCGACGCGCCTCAAGATCTCGGCGCTGAGCCAATCTCTGCTGGGGCTGCCGTCGGCGCAGAAGCCGTTGAAGCACAGGGTCTGACGCCCGAAGCCCCCGACGAGCCTGCACGGGAGCCGGCGCCCGAAGCTGCCGTCGTGCCCGCAAAGGAACCGGCGCCCGAAGCGCCGGTGACCAGGGCGGCAATCACCATGCCGGCGGTGATCCAGCGTTCGTCGCCGGCTCTGCCGCCGGTCGGCGCAACCGAACGGCCGGGTATCGCTGACGCCTACGAGTTTCCGTCGAAGGAACTCCTGCAGGAACCGCCGCAAGGCCAAGGCTTCTTCATGACGCAGGAACAGCTTGAGCAGAATGCCGGCCTGCTCGAAAGCGTTCTCGAAGATTTCGGCGTCAAAGGCGAGATCATCCATGTCCGTCCAGGCCCGGTCGTCACGCTTTACGAGTTCGAGCCCGCGCCGGGCGTCAAGTCCTCCCGCGTCATCGGGCTCGCCGACGACATAGCCCGGTCGATGTCGGCGCTGTCCGCCCGCGTCGCGGTCGTGCCCGGCCGCAACGTCATCGGCATCGAGCTTCCGAATGCGACGCGCGAAACCGTCTATTTCCGCGAGCTGATCGAGTCCGGCGATTTCCAGAAGACCGGCTGCAAGCTGGCGCTTTGCCTCGGCAAGACGATCGGCGGCGAACCGGTAATCGCCGAACTCGCAAAGATGCCGCATCTGCTCGTCGCCGGCACCACCGGTTCGGGCAAGTCGGTTGCGATCAACACCATGATCCTCTCGCTCCTCTACCGGCTGAAGCCGGAGGAATGCCGGCTGATCATGGTCGATCCGAAGATGCTCGAACTCTCCGTCTACGACGGCATCCCGCACCTGCTGACGCCCGTTGTCACCGATCCGAAGAAGGCGGTAATGGCGCTCAAATGGGCAGTGCGCGAGATGGAGGACCGTTACCGCAAGATGTCGCGGCTCGGCGTTCGCAACATCGACGGCTACAATCAGCGTGCTGCGGCTGCGCGAGAGAAAGGCGAGCCGATCCTCGCGACCGTCCAGACCGGCTTCGAGAAGGGCACCGGCGAGCCGCTCTTCGAGCAGCAGGAAATGGATCTTTCGCCGATGCCCTATATCGTCGTCATCGTAGATGAGATGGCCGACCTGATGATGGTCGCGGGCAAGGAGATCGAAGGGGCGATCCAGCGGCTGGCGCAGATGGCGCGTGCTGCGGGCATCCATCTGATCATGGCGACGCAGCGTCCGTCGGTCGACGTTATCACCGGTACGATCAAGGCTAATTTCCCGACCCGCATATCCTTCCAGGTGACCTCCAAGATCGACAGCCGCACCATCCTCGGCGAGCAGGGGGCCGAACAGCTACTCGGCCAGGGCGACATGCTGCACATGGCCGGCGGCGGCCGCATCGCCCGTGTTCATGGCCCCTTTGTCTCGGATCAGGAGGTCGAGCACGTCGTCGCGCATCTGAAGACGCAGGGACGCCCGGAATATCTCGAAACGGTGACGGCGGACGAAGAGGAAGAGGAGCCGGAAGAGGATCAGGGCGCAGTGTTCGACAAGAGCGCGATCGCTGTCGAAGACGGAAACGAGCTCTACGATCAGGCGGTGAAAGTCGTGCTGCGGGACAAGAAGTGCTCGACCTCCTATATCCAACGCCGCCTCGGCATCGGCTACAATCGCGCCGCCTCGCTGGTCGAACGGATGGAGAAGGACGGTCTTGTCGGTCCGGCGAATCATGTCGGTAAGCGTGAGATCATCTACGGCAATCGCGACGGCGGTCCGAAGCCGGACAGCGATGAGTTGGACTGAGGCATCGAGCATATTCAGGAAAAATGCGGAGCGGTTTTCCGCCCGGATTGCAGGAAAACAAAAAAAGGCGGAGCAAGACCGATTCCGAAAAGGGCGGGACTGCTCCAGGCCGCTTCAGCTCCCTCCCGCCACCGGGCGGGAGCTGCGGATCACGGCCGGACGGTGACGCGGCCCTTCATGTTGGGATGGTAGCGGCAGATATAATCGAAGCTGCCAGCTTCCTTCAGCACTAGCCGGCCGGATTTTTTGGCCGGCAGAAGCACTTCCGCGCCGCCTTCGACGGTCGCCGTGTGGACGAGCGCATCCTTGTTGATCCACTCGATCTCGTCGCCCACCCTCGCATCGACCTCCGCCGGCGAGTAGACGAGGCGATCGATCGCCACGAGAATGGTTTCCGCCTGCGAAGGAGCGGCAATGCCGGCCGCTCCCAGCGACAGCAAGACAATTGCCGCTCGCGATGCAAACATTGCCGCGCTCACTTCAATTCGGCCGCGACATGTTCGGCATGCTGCTGATGCCCCCGAAACAGCTTAAGGCCGGTCTCGAGCAGCGATTTGAGTTCGGCGTTCTGAGCTGACGGAATCAGCAGCATTTCCAGCGCGCCGTTGACCTGCTTGTGATAAGCGACCTCTTGCTCGATATAGGCCTTGTCGAACGCCGCACCCTCCAGCTTTGCCAATTCCTGGCGCTTCGTCTCGGCCGCCTGCGAGAGCGACTTGCTGGTGTCGTTGTTTTCCGGCGTGACGTTGAGTTTCTTGACGAGGTCGAGGGCTTGCGTGTTCACCGTTTCGTGGTCGCGCAGCATGCTCTCGGCGAATTCGACGACGGTCTTGTTCTTAGATGTTGCGATCGCCTGTTTTGCCGCTTCGATGTCGAGGAGGCCTGCGGTGTAGGCGATATGGGCAATTTGCGGATCCGTCGGCTTATCGTTGCCGAGCGCACCGCTGGCGCCGATAAGCAGGGCGATTGCGGTCGCTGCAGTCGTCAGTCGGATGGTCATTTGATGTTCCTTTCCTCGAAGATCAAAGCCTTTGTTGGATGACGTGCTTTTGATGCTTCGCGGCCCGAAACGTTCCCGCTATTTTTTCATTGGGATTTCAGCGAGGCGGGCGAGAACGGCCTCGGTCAACCGCTCGCAGCGCATTCCCGCGAAGGGGAAGGCATCGAGCAGAACCGGGCCGATCTGCCGTTCCAGTTGCTCCTTGAGCAGCCGGCGCGCCCGGTGCAGCCTTGTGCGTGCCGTTTCCGGCTCGAGACCGAGAAGGGCGGTCGTCTCTTCATTGCTTAACCCCTCGATGACGCGTAGCACGAATACCGTCCGGTAGGCGTCCGGGAGATCGTCCGTCAGCCTTTCGACGAGATCGAGAATTTGCCGCTGTGCCATCGTCTTTTCCGGATCGCTGATGCCTGAATTGAGGGGAAAGGCGATAATCTCCGCCTCTTGCGACTGCCGCATGTCGCTGGCCAGTTTCATCTGGCGCCGTCTTTTTCGGAGGCGGCCGAGCGCCTCGTTGATGACGATCCGGGCAAGCCAGGTCGTGATCGCAGCGTCACCGCGAAAATCTTGGAAACGCGTAAAGGCACGGACATAGGCCTCCTGCAGCACGTCTTCCGCATCGCTGTCGTTGCGTAGGATGCTCCGGGCGATGCGATAAAGCTTGCGGTTATGGGCCTGCATGATCGCCCGTAATCGGGCGAGATGCTGCGCGGGTGGCGACGCATTCAGGCAAAGGTCGATTTCAGTGACAGGCATGGTCGGGCTCCTTGTGACGCATTGGATGCCCTGTCTCTGGAGATGTTCCCGGCAAAATGCTGCCGGATATCTTCGGATCTTACCAGTGAATGAGGACGGTGGCTTCTTCTTAAGGGGGAGGAGCGACCCTTGACGCCGGCACGACGCGTCGCTTGAAAGAGAAAGCCCGGCGCGGGAGGAGGTGCGCCGGGCTTCCGATCCTGACCGGCAACTGGGAGGAGGAGGGTTGCCGATCCCGCGATGGAACTGGGAGGAGGAGTGTTCCATCGACAATCAGATAATAATGCTGCGGTGCAGCATCTTCAAGCCCGGGAATGGATTTTTTTTTGTCCGATAAAAACACGATGTGCGGCATCGGCGTCATGCGTAAGGTGCTTGTCTTCCCCGCCATATGCGCCAGACTCAAAGCGGAAAGGAGGGCAACGCCATGACGAAGGACCGCAGGGCCGCTTTGGTCAGGATTACCGGACGGGTACAGGGCGTGTGCTTTCGCGACTGGACACGCGAGGAGGCCAAGAAGCTTGATCTCGACGGCTGGGTTCGCAACGAGAGCGATGGTTCGGTGACCGCGCTGATCGCAGGGCCGGATGGTGCCGTCAGCAGAATGCTGGAAAATTTCTGGAAAGGGCCGCCGGGAGCTTCGGTTGCCGATGTCGCGAGCGAGGTGGCTTCTTCCGTCGAGGCGCCGGCGGGATTTCGCATTACACGATAAATACACCCGCCAAGGGCCACGGCGATGCCCCGGCAGACGCCGATGCACATGGTGGAGAGCGAGTGCGCCCACCCGTTTCGGTAAGCTCCAGCACTGCCTTTCCAGGGATGCGTGCACCGGACATGCCGATTGCTGGTCACAAACCCGGCCGCGCCGGGTCTGTCGTGCGGGAGCGCTGCGCGTCCTTCTTCCGTCGGCTCAATAGCCCCGCGCGGCGCCTGCACCGATGCGGCTGTCGAGGGCGCCGTTGTAGCGGGCGCCGCCGCCCGCGTCGATCTCGGCGATGTTCTCGCCGCCGACGAGGATGCCGGCCGCCTGTCCCCAGATCGTCCAGTTTTCGTCGATCTCGACGTCGTGGCCCATGGAGGAGAGCAGCTTGCGTGTGTCGGGCGAAAGCGCATAGGGCTCCATAAAGACCTTGTCCGGGAGCCATTGGTGATGGATGCGCGGCGCGTCGACAGCCTCCTGAATGGTCATGCCATGGTCGATCACGTTGAGGATGGCTTCAAGCGTGATGGTGATGATGCGGGCGCCTCCGGGGCTGCCGATCACCATGAAGGGCTTTCCGTCTTTGGAGATGATCGTCGGGCTCATCGATGAAAGCGGCGTCTTGCCGGGCTCGATTGCATTTGCCTCGCCCTGCACTAGCCCATAGAGGTTGGGCGCACCGGGCTTGGCGGTGAAGTCGTCCATCTCGTTGTTGAGCAGAATACCCGTGCCGGGCGCGACGACGCCCGCACCGAAGGAGCCGTTCAGCGTGTAGGTGACGGCGACGGCATTCCCCTCGTCGTCGACGATAGAGTAATGAGTCGTTTCCTTGCTTTCGGTAAAGCCCGCCGGCATCAGCGCTTCGGAGATGCCGGCCTTGAAAGGATCGATCTTGGCGCGGATCTCTTTTGCATATGCCTTGTCGACGAGCTTTGCGACCGGGTTCTCCACGAAGGCCGGGTCGCCGAGCGCCGTGTTGCGGTCGACATAGGCGTGGCGCATGGCTTCGATCATCGCATGCACCGTCTCGGCCGAGCCGTAGCCGAGATAGGAGAGCGGATATCCTTCGAGAATGTTGAGGATTTCGCAGATGATCACGCCGCCGGACGATGGCGGCGGAGAGGAGACGATCTCATAGCCGCGGTAATTGCAGCTGACCGGTTCGAGTTCGCGGACCTGATAGCGCTCGAAATCCTGCTTTGCGAGAATGCCGCCCTTGTCCGTGCTCGCCTTGACGATGGCATCTGCGATCGGACCCCTATAGAAGGCGTCCGTGCCTTTCTCCGCAATGCTGGCAAGCGACGCCGCAAGGTCCGTCTGAACCAGCCGGTCGCCGACTGCGAAGGGCTTTCCATCGGGCTTCAGGAAGATCGCTGCGGCGGCCGGATCACTGGCCAGGCGCTCGTTCTCGCCATCGAAGGAGTCAATGTCGCCCTGCTCGAGCACGAACCCTTCGCGCGCGAGCTTGATGGCCGGTTCTATTAATTCGTTCAACGGCCGCGTGCCGTAACGGTTGCGGGCAAGCTCGAAGCCCATGACGGGCCCGGGCACACCGACCGCCAGATAGCCTTCGGTGCTCAGTCCTTCGACGAGGTTCCCCTGGTCGTCCAGATACATGGTCTTCGTAGCCCCGATGGGCGCGCGTTCGCGAAAGTCGAGGAAGGTCGTCTTGCCGTCCTTGAAGCGGATGGTCATGAAGCCGCCGCCGCCAATGTTTCCGGCCGTCGGGTAGACGACCGCCAGCGCATAACCGACCGCGACCGCGGCATCGATCGCGTTGCCGCCTTTCCTGAGCACCTCGACGCCGATATCGGAAGCAAGATGCTGGGCCGTAACGACCATACCGTGGTCGGCCTTGACCGGCTCAGGCGAGGCCGCCTGGCCCTGTGGCACGAATGCGCAAAGCGCGAGCATGAGAATAATGGACACGGATTTCAGGCGGGGCCCGGATTTCAGGCAGGAATTGGGCATGCGATCCTCCCGGACAGGAATGTTGATAAAGATCGGCGCACTTATGCGTACCACCCTCACACGGGGGACTGTAGCATCAAAAATTATGGGTTGCAGTCGAAAGCGGGCGCTCAATCGCCGGAATAGCGCTCCTCGAGCCACGGGTCGCCGCGCATGTGGTAGCCGTTTCGCTCCCAGAAGCCGGCAAAATCGGCAGCGCGGAAATCGATGCGCTGAAGCCATTTGGCGCTTTTCCAGAAATAGAGATGCGGAACGACCAGGCGCATCGGCCCGCCATGGGCGCGGCTGATTGGCTCGCCTTCCCAGGCGGTCGCGAGGATCGCGTCCTCGGCGGCAAAATCGGCGAGCGGCAGATTGGTGGAGTAGCCGTCATGGCTCGTCAGCATGACATAGACCGCCTCCGGCTTAGGCATGGCACGGTCGAGTAGATCGCGCGTGTGAACACCGCGCCACCGATTGTCATAGCGCGACCAGGTCGTCACGCAATGGATGTCCGATTGGCTGTCGCTCTGAGGCAGCGCCTGGAAGGCGGTCCAGTCGAGCGAGAGCGGGTTCTCGACCAGGCCGGTGATGTCGAGCCGCCAGGTCTCATGCGTCAGGTGCGGCTGCTGCCCGAGATCCAGGATTGGCCAGTCTTTTACGAGATGCTGACCGGGTGGCAGGCGATCGGTCTCCGGACGGGCGATGCGGCCCGTGAGGAATTTGCCGTCGGCCGCCCAGCGACGCTTTGTGGAAGTGAGCTTGGTCTCCGGCGCCTCTGTTTCTTCGGCCACGACTGTTCTCCATCCATGGGCTTGAATACGAATTAGACGTCTCCTGCATATCCAGGTCAACGATGTTTTTAGGTCGGATCGACCTGGCGCCGTCAAAGTCAGGCACCAAGTCTTTCCCGTTCGGCTGTCCGCCAGGCGCGCGGCGTCATACCGGTGCGGCGCAGGAAAAAGCGTGAGAAATAAGCCGGGTCGCCAAAGCCGAGGCGAAATCCGATCTGCTGCACGCTGCCCCGGGTGAACAGGAGCTGGCGCTTTGCTTCTTCGACGAGTTTGCCGGCAATCACCTCGTGCAGGCTCCGGCCGGTGGCTGCGCGGACGATGCGGCTGAAATGGGTCGGGGAGAGCCCGAGTGCGCGCGCATAGAAAGCAGCCGGACGGTGCGTGAGATAGTGTTGGCGCAGGAGCGCGTCGAAACGCTCCATCCGGCGTTCATTCTCGCTTTCCGCGCCTTCGTCATCGCCGCCTTCGGCCAACCGCCCCGTAAGGACAAGGGCGGTCGTCAGGTAGGCGTCGAGCAGGACGGTGCGGTGGCTGAGCCCCGCCTCACACTCGGTTGCGAGGCGGCGCAGCGTCTCGCCGATGTAGCGGCCGTCTTCGCTGCCGCCGAGCGGCGTCAAGCGCGGCGCTGCCATCCAGGCGCCCGGCCGGCTGCTTCGGCCCGGCGAAATCGGCAGATGCGATGCGAGCACAGTGAAGACGAAGCCGTCGACATCAGGCGAAAACCGGAAGCCATGGCCAATGCCGGGCGGGACGGTGATGACAGCCGGCGACGAGATCTGCTCGACCGTCTTCTCGAAAAGGGCATCGCCGGAGCCGCCGGCAATGTACAATATTTGAAAGAAGCGCTCGTGCCGGTGAAGACCGATCTCCCAGCGGTAGAGGCTGCTGCGGGCGTGAATGGTCTCGCAATGCAGCCAGAAATCCGGACGCTCGCGGGATTTCTCGCCATAGAGTTCATAATTAGGAACGGGTGCCTTCATCTGTCCTGCTTTCGGCGGATGTTCGATAAGTGCAATTTCCTGGTGGAAATGTCCATTGAGACGGGGGCTGCCGGCGCGCAGAATTTCCAGCGTAACCGGGAGGGTAATCATGCGCACTCAGGTCGTCATAATCGGCTCCGGACCTTCCGGGCTCCTACTCGGACAACTGCTTGCGAGGGCGGGGATAGCCAATGTGATCGTCGATCATGCGAGCAAGGATCATATCCTCGGCCGTGTGCGCGCCGGCGTTCTGGAGGAAGGGACGGTCCGGCTGATGGACGAGGCGGGCTCAGGCGCCCGCATGCATGCCGAAGGCATTGCGCATGACGGCTTCTCGCTTGCCTTCGACGGGCGCGATCATCGAATCGACCTCTTCGGGCTCACGGGCGGCAGACGGGTGATGATCTACGGTCAGACGGAACTCACCCGCGACCTGATGGATCAGCGGGAACGGGCCGGCGCCCCCTCGGTCTACGAGGCGGAAAGTGTCACCCCCCGCGATTTCGAAGGGGATGCGCCCCATGTCGCCTACCGTAAGAACGGGATTGCGCACCGCATCGACTGCGACTTCATCGCCGGCTGCGACGGGTTTCATGGCGTCAGCCGCCGTTCGGTGCCGCAAAATGCCTTTCGCAGCTTCGAAAAGGTCTACCCATTCGGCTGGCTCGGTATCCTTGCCGACGTACCGCCGGTCGACGATGAACTGGTCTATGCCAATCATCCCCGCGGCTTCGCGCTCTGTTCGATGCGATCTCATACGCGCAGCCGCCACTATATTCAGTGCCCGCTCGGCGAGAAGATCGGCGACTGGAGCGACCAACGCTTCTGGGACGAACTGCGCCGCCGCTTGCCGGCCCATCATGCCGAACGGGTGGTGACGGGACCTTCCTTCGAAAAATCGATCGCCCCGCTGCGTTCCTTCGTCGCCGAGCCGATGCGCTTCAACCGGCTGTTTTTGGCGGGTGATGCCGCGCATATCGTTCCGCCCACCGGCGCCAAGGGCTTAAACCTGGCGGCAAGCGACGTGCACTATCTCTTCGAGGCATTTGTCGAGCACTATCAGGACCGCTCGAACGCCGGCATCGACGCCTATTCGGCCCGCGCTCTCGCCCGCGTCTGGAAGGCCGTACGCTTCTCCTGGTGGATGACGACGATACTGCACCGCTTCCCGGAGACGAGCGAGTTCGACCAGAAGATCCAGGAGGCCGAACTCGCCTATCTCACCCACTCGAGCGCGGCCGCGACCGCGCTCGCGGAGAACTATGTCGGCCTGCCTTTCTGAAACCCCGCTCTCAAACCCTCGAGCGAGGCTACTTGCGCGCCGATACGGCCTCTGCTCGACTGCGTTGCGTTCCAAGAGAGGAAGACTTCACAGGGGAGGAGTGCGATGGGGCTTACGCTGCGCCAGATCGAGGTCATCCGGGCGGTGATGATCGCCGGCACGATTGCAGGTGCCGCCCGCCTGATGAATGTCGCGCAGCCGGGCGTCAGCCGCACCATGAAGCACATCGAAAGCGCGCTCGGCATCAAGCTCTTCGTCAGGAAGGCGGGACGTTACGTACCCACCGCCGAAGCGCGCGACGTCTTCGCCCAGCTCCAGGAAGTCCACCGAAAGGTGGACGACCTGCAATTCTCGATCGGTCAGCTCGAGCGCGGGCGGGGCGTGGAGCTGGCGCTCGGCTCGGTGCCGAGCATCGCCAACGCCATGGTGCCGCAGGCCATCGCCACGCTTATGCGGCGTCATCCTGACATCCGCATCAATTTCGATATCCTGAGAATAGAGGAGGCGATCGATTATCTGCTACTCGGCAAGGGAGAGTTGGTCGCGATGAGCTACCATCTCTCCCATCCCTCGATCACCTTCGAACCCCTGTCCAGGGGGCATCTCGTCTGCATCGCCGCCAGGGAGCATCCGATTGCCGAAAGGACCAGCATTTCCGCGCGCGAGATCGCCGGGCACCCGCTTATCGGCCTCGACCCGCGCGATCCCTACGGAGCAATCATCGCCGGCATATTCGAGAGCGAGGGGCTCGAATATTACACGCCCATCAGGGCCCGCTTCGGCACGACGGTCTGCGCGCTGGTCAGGCGGAACCTCGGCATCGCTGTCGTGGATGCATTCACCGTCGGCGATATGACCGACCAGGGGCTTGCCGTCATTCCAATCGACGAGGAGACCGGCTTCCAGACCTATGTCGCCTACCGCGCCGATGCCGTGCTTTCAAGCTATGCCGAGAGGTTCGTGAAGACACTACGCCGGGTCATGAACGAATCGGTTAGGCGTTCGCCCCGGCCGACGGAATTATAACCAAATGATATGGGCGACTGAAAAAACGGTATTTGCGTTATGAGCGCAAACTGAGGATCATCGGTCCGTCGGCCCTTCCCGCCTTTTCTTTTGATCGGCATCTTGGTGAAGAACGGCGCGAGCGAGAGGACATGCGCATGAAAACCTCGATTGCGACTGTTTCGATCAGCGGCACTCTTTCGGAGAAACTCGCCGCCGTCGCGGCGGCAGGCTTCGACGGGGTGGAGATATTCGAAAACGATTTCCTGACCTTCGATGGCTCGCCTGCGGAGGTCGGCCGCATGGTGCGCGATCATGGATTGAAGGTGACGCTTTTTCAGCCTTTCCGCGATTTCGAAGGCCTGCCGGAACCGCACCGGTCACGCGCTTTCGACCGGGCGGAGCGCAAGTTCGACGTGATGCAGGAGCTCGGAACGGAATTGATGCTGGTCTGCTCCAGCGTCTCGCCACTCGCCTTGGGCGGTATCGACCGCGCCGCCGACGATTTCAGGGAGCTGGGCGAAAGGGCGGCGCGGCGGAACCTGCGCGTCGGCTACGAGGCGCTTGCCTGGGGCCGCCATGTCAACGACCACCGGGACGCCTGGGAAATCGTCCGCAGGGCCGACCACCCGAATGTCGGGTTGATCCTCGACAGCTTTCATACGCTCGCGCGCAACATCGACCTGCGGTCGATCCGCTCCATTCCGGGGGACCGCATCTTCATCGTTCAACTCGCTGACGCACCGCGGATCGAGATGGACCTCCTCTATCTCAGCCGCCACTTCCGCAACATGCCTGGGGAAGGCGACCTTCCGCTCGTCGACTTCATGTCCGCCGTCGCCGCGACCGGCTATGACGGCGCGATATCGCTCGAGATCTTCAACGATCAGTTCCGTGGCGGATCGCCCCAAGCGATCGCCGAGGATGGGCATCGCTCGCTGGTTTACCTGATGGACCGGGTGCAGCGACACGAGCCGGCGGCGAAGAGCGCCGAAGCACTGCCCGACCGGGTGGAGGTGCTGGGGGTCGAGTTCGTGGAGTTCACCGCCGATCAGACGGAGGCGGAAGCGCTCGGCTCGCTGCTTGGGACCATGGGTTTTCGCGCCGTCGCCTCGCATCGCGAGAAAGCGGTGACCCTTTGGCGACAGGGTTGCGGTCAACGAGGCATAAACGTCGTCATCAATACCGAGCAGAAGGGGTTCGCTCATTCGAGCTATCTGGTGCACGGCGCATCGGCCTATGCGGTTGGCCTGAAAGTACCCGATGCCTCGGCTGCGGTCGAACGCGCGCGCGCCCTCGGCGCCGATATATTCCTGCCGGAGTCGGGTGAAGGCGAGGGGGCGATGGCAGCGATCCGCGGTATGGGCGGCGGCCTTATTTATTTCGTGGACGAGATCGACGACGTCTGGTCGCGCGAGTTCGTCGCGCCGGGAGATGATCGGCAGCCTGCAGCGACCCTCGTCGCCATAGACCATGTGGCGCAATCCATGAAGGAAGAGCAGCTTCCGAGCTGGCTGCTTTTCTATACATCCATTCTTGATGCGGACAAGCTGGCACAGGTCGATATCGTCGATCCCGCCGGGCTGGTCCGCAGTCAGGTCGTGGAGAATGCGAGCGGGACGCTCCGGTTGACGTTGAACGGCGCGGACAATCACCGCACGCTCGCCGGCCACTTCATCGCAGAGAGCTTCGGCTCGGGCGTCCAGCATGTGGCCTTCCGCACCGACGACATCTTCGAAGCTGCCGAACACATGCGCCGCAGCGGCTTTCGCGCCTTGGCGATCTCGCGCAACTACTATGATGACATCGAAGTGCGGTTCGCGCTCGAACCGGGTTTTGTCGACAGGCTAAGAGACGAAAACATCCTCTATGATCGCGATGAGGATGGCGAGTATTTCCAGATCTATGGCCCCACCTTTGGAGAGGGCTTCTTCTTCGAGATCGTCGAGCGCCGCTCCGGTTACCGTGGCTATGGTGCAGCCAACGCACCTTTCCGTATCGCCGCGCAGAAACGTTGCCTTCGGCCGGCGGGTATGCCTGCAGAATAGCTCCTCCGCGGAGATGCTTTCAGCGCTACAACGCCTTCTTCGTATCTGCAGCCATTGCCGCTTCCGCCGCTTCGCGCAGCGTCTGCATCAGGATCGAGAGCGGCAGCGACGGGATCGAATCGGTGCGCATGGTCAGGCCAACAGGTCCTCTCGTCTCGCTCGTATCGACCGGCAGCGCCGACAGCATGCCGTCGGCGATATCTGCAGCGACCACGCCGGCCGATATGATCCAGATGGCATCGCTTGAGCGCACGAAGGCCCGTCCGAAGGAGTCGGAGACGGTCTCGATCTGGTTCGGCAGGCCGGCGATGCCGTTGGCGATCAGGAATTGCTCGACGAAAGGACGGATGATCGAGGCGCGGGTTGGCATCAGCACCGGATAATCGCTGAGATGTGCGAAGACCGCCCGCTTGCCGGAGAGAAGCGGATGACCGGCCCGCACCGCGAAGACCACCTGTTCCGAATAGAGGTGCTCGAAGGAAAATCCGGTCATCTTGTCGGGTGCGGCAAGCCTGCCCACGACCAGATCGAGGTCTCCCACGCGCAATTGCTCGAGAAGGACTGCGTTTTCTCCGGTGACGATCTTGATGCGTGCGCCGGTCTTTTCCTTCAGGAATAGCGTGATGGCGCCGGGCATGATGCGGGTGGAGACCGTCGGAAGTGCGCCGATGCGGATCGGCGGACCGCCGCCGGACAGCTCCTGCGAGACGGAATCGAGGCCTTGCCGCAGCGCCGTCAGCGCAGCGCCCGCGTGGCGCAGGAAGACCTCGCCGTAACGGGTGATCTTGATGCCGCGCCCTTCGCGCTCGAAAACCGCAACGCCCAGAACCTCTTCAAGCTCGCGGATCGTCTTCGTGACCGCCGGCTGCGTCACATGCAGGAGTTCGGCTGCCTTCACGACGCTCTTCTGGCGCGCGACCTCGACAAATGTCAGCAGATGGCGAAACTTAACGCGAGCGTCTATCACGTTTCGCATAACTCCCTGGTTAAGTTAAAGCCACGAAATATCATTTTACCTAACCAGATGAAACATCCAGTTTTGGCGAAGGAGGAGATCTGACGTGCAATTCACCCGCATCAACGACGTCACGATACATTATCGCGTGGTCGGTGCCGTCGCAGAAAAGCCCGTGCTCGTCTTCATCAATTCGCTCGGCACGGATTTCCGCATCTGGCGCGATCTGGTCCTCCGTCTTTCCGGGGATTTTGCCATCGTGCTCTACGACAAGCGTGGTCATGGGCTGTCCGATATCGGTCAGGTTCCCTACTCGATCGAGGATCACGCGACCGATCTTGCCGGTCTCCTCGATCGGCTGGCCGTCAAGGGAGCAATTGTCTGCGGCCTTTCGGTCGGAGGGCTCGTAGCGCAATCGCTCTGTGTCCGCCGCCCCGACCTTGTGCATGCCCTCGTGCTTTCCGATACCGCCCATAAGATCGGCACCACCGAGTTCTGGGACGCCCGCATCGCTGCGATCGAGGCCCATGGCATCGAGGCGATCGCCGATGGCATCCTCGAACGTTGGTTCACCGCAGCCTTTCGGCGCCCCGAAAACACTGCCTTCGCGGGCTATCGCAACATGCTGGTCCGCCAGCCAGTGCCCGGCTACATCGGCACCTGCGCCGCCATCCGCGATGCCGATTTCACGCAAGCCGCCGGGAAGATCGCCGTTCCCGTGCTCTGCGTCGTGGGCGAAGAGGACGGTTCCACGCCGCCCGATCTGGTGCGCTCGACGGCTCAGCTCATTCCCGGCGCGAGCTTCGAAGTGATCTGCGGGGCCGGGCATATCCCTTGCGTCGAACAACCGGAGGCTCTGACCTCGGTCCTGAGGCGCTTCTTCCGAACCGTCTTGCCTGGAGAAAACCCATGAGCGATGCCTTTGCCCATTCCGCACGTTACCGGCAGGGGATAGCGACGCGCCGCGCCGTTTTAGGCGAGGATCACGTCGAGCGGGCACAACAGACTTCGACCGATTTCGACCGCCCGTTCCAGGATTTGATTACCGAGGCAGCTTGGGGGCATGTCTGGTCGCGTCCGGGATGGACAAAGCGGGAGCGGTCGATTGTCACCATCGCGCTGCTCGCCGCCCTGGGACAGGATGAGGAGGTGGCCATGCATGTTCGCGCGACCGCCAATACCGGGGCGACGCGGGAAGATATTTGCGAGACGCTCCTGCATGTCGCCATCTATGCGGGGGTTCCAGCCGCCAATCATGCAATCAAGATCGTCAAGCAGGTGTTCGGCGAAATGGATGCCAGCACGGCTTCTCGATAGGGGTAGGGAGTGCGACGATGTCCGGAGATCAGAGCGGCGGAGAGAACGACAGGCCCGAAACGGGCGCCTTTTTTGCCCGGGACCGCGCATGGCATCCGCCGGCTTTCGCGCCCGGATACAAGAGCTCGGTGCTGCGCTCACCGCAAAAGGCGCTGCTTTCGCTCGATGGCACCCTGTCGGAGATCACCGGCCCGGTCTTCGGCCATTCCATGCTCGGCGAACTTGACAATGACCTGATCCATAATTTCGCCAAGCCTGGCGAAAGCGCGATCGGCGAACGCATCATCGTCCATGGGCGGGTGCTCGACGAGCGCGGCCGCCCGGTCCAGGACGCGCTCGTCGAGTTCTGGCAGGCGAATGCCGGCGGCCGCTACCGTCACAGGAAGGAAAGCTATCTCGCGGCGCTCGACCCGAATTTCGGCGGCTGCGGCAGGGCGATCACCAATGGGGATGGCCACTATTGCTTCCGCACGGTGAAGCCCGGCGCCTATCCCTGGCCGAACGGCGTCAACGATTGGCGGCCCGCCCATATTCACTTTTCGATCTTCGGCCACGGTTTCGCCCAGCGTCTCATCACGCAGATGTATTTCGAGGGCGATCCGATGATCTGGAAGTGTCCTATCGTAGGCGCCATTCCCGACCGCAGGGCGATCGAGCAACTGATCGCCGCACTCGATTGGGGTAATACGGTGCCGATGGATGCCCGTGCCTACAAGTTCGATATCGTCCTGCGCGGCCGTCGCTCGACCTTCTTCGAGAATAGACCCGAGGGGAATTAAGGGGAAAGCGATGGCTCAGGATCTCGGCTATCTTAAGGAAACCGCGTCACAGACTGCCGGGCCCTATGTTCATATCGGCCTGACGCCCAATTTCTGCGGGATTGGCGGGGTCTACGAAGCCGACCTCGGCGCTTCTATGGTCAACGACCGGACACTCGGACAACGCATTACCGTGACCGGCCGCGTGATCGATGGGGCCGGTATGCCGCTCAAGGACGCACTCGTGGAAATCTGGCAGGCGGATGCCGCCGGGCTCTATAATTCCCCGTCCGAGAGGCGCGGCGCGGCGGATCCGAATTTCGCCGGCTGGGGACGCTCGCCGACGGGCGCCGACGATGGCATGTTCACCTTTGAGACGGTGAAGCCGGGCCGTGTTCCCTTCCACGACGGCCGGCTGATGGCGCCGCATATCAGTTTCTGGATCGTCGCGCGCGGCATCAATATCGGCCTTCACACCCGCATGTATTTCCCCGACGAGGCGGCGGCGAACGCCGCTGACCCGCTCCTTGCCCGCATCGAGCACCGCCACCGGGCCGAGACGCTTGTCGCGGCGGGTCGGACGCCTAATTATGTTTTCGACATTCATCTCCAGGGCGAGAAGGAAACCGTCTTCCTGGATATATGATCGTTCGGCAGCCCGGTCCCTCCGCGCTGCCGCACGCGTGTGAGGCTTCCTTCAAATCGAAGGGCGCGAGAGCTGGAGATGCGGCATGACCTATTCGGCCTTCGATCACCCCTATCTTTCCGGCCTCCTCGGCGAAGAGGCGGTGGCAGCGGAATTCTCCGTTGCCGCCGACGTTCGCGCCATGCTCGCCTTCGAGGCGGCGCTTGCCCGCGCGGAGGCGCGTCATGGCATCATACCCGAAGCCGCCGCCAACCGGATCAACGAGGCCTGCCGCGCCTTCTCTCCGGATGTCGGCGCAATGCGCCGGGCAACTGCCGTGGACGGCGTGGTCGTGCCCGAACTCGTGCGGCAATTGCGCCGGGCAGTCGGCGAGGAAGCGGCGGAACATGTCCATTTCGGCGCCACGAGCCAGGACGTCATCGATACCAGCCTCATGTTGAGGCTGAAGGCGCTCGCCGAACTTTTCTCCGGCCGCCTGGGCTCGGTGTTGACAGCCCTGGAGGCGTGCGAGCGCGAATGGGGCGAACGCCCGCTGACCGCACATACGCGGATGCAGCCAGCGCTGACGACAACCGTCGCCGATCGCCTGCGGAGCTGGATCGAGCCGCTGCTCGACCATCAGGACAGGCTCGACGCGGCGGACCTCGACCTTTTCGCGGTACAGTTCGGGGGAGCCACCGGAAATCTGGAGAAGCTCAAGGGCAAGGCCGACATCGTCCGTGCGACGCTTGCGGAGGAACTCGCGCTCGTCGACTGTCCGCAATGGCACAGCCAGCGCTCGCCTATCGCCGATATCGCCCATCTCCTGTCGCTCGTCACCGGCAGCCTCGGCAAGTTCGGCCAGGACGTGGCGCTGATGGCGCAGGCGGGCGACGAAATCGTGCTTGCCGGCGGCGGCGCATCCTCGGCCATGTCGCACAAGCAAAACCCGGTCGCCGCGGAGGTGCTGGTGACACTCGCTCGCTTCAATGCGACGCAGGTTTCCGCCATCCACCAGTCGCTGGTGCACGAGCAGGAACGCTCGGGTTCCGCCTGGACGCTCGAATGGCTCATCCTGCCGCAGATGGTCGGTGCAACAGCGGCGGCATTGAGGCTCGCCGCCGAGCTCGCCGGGAACATCAGGCGTTTGGGGCGGGTATGATGTAAGTGGTGGGATTTCGCGCCCGATGAGGTGCCTCTCCCCCCTCTCCTCGGGTTTGACCGAGGAGAGGGGGGATTCCATCACGCGTCGACCAACAAGGCCACGGGAAAGTCGCGGAAGATGCCGGCCACGTCCAGAAGAGCCCGAGGCTCGACAACACCGCCGGTCAAGAGATTGCGCATGGGCTTGAGCTCGCAGCACTCCGGCCAGACGAGAAACGTGTTCTGCCAAAGTTCCGGATCGACCGATAACCGGTTGCCCTCCAACCGGCCGAAGACAAGCCGCGGGACGACCGTGAGCGCAAGCTTGTCCTTGTTGCGGCGGATGAAGGCGGCAGCGTGCCGGGCCCCCGGACCCTCGATCGGCACCGGCAAATACGTAGCTTCCGCAAGACAATCCCGCCCGCGGCCCCGGCGATAGGTCAGGCCTATCGAGATCAGCGCCTGCTTGCAATTCTCGAAATCGGCGATCATCGGCGAGCGCAGTAGCTGGGGAAGCGAGGCATGCGGTGAAAAGCCGCGGCGGTTGTCGGGATCGACGAGGGAGAGGTCGGCGCGTTCGCTGCCCTGATAGATATCCGGAATGCCGGGCGCGGTGAGCTTTACCAGCGTTTGCGTGAGGCTGTTGATCAGGCCGGCCTGGATGAATGGTCCGGCCGTGTTCGCGAAATCGCCGAGGAAAGATCGGTTCCCCCAATCCAGGAGATCTCCGAGAAATGCCTTGATCGCTGCTTCGTACCGCTCGTTCGGATCTTCCCAGCTCGTCCTGAGCTTTGCCTCCCGCAGCGCCTTCACGGTGAAGCCGATCATCCGCTCGCGCAGGGAAATCAGGTCGCCTTCATCAACAAGGGGCTCGATCGGCCAGGCGCCGAGCAGGCTCTGATAGAGAAATTGCTCGACCGAGTCCTCTAGCTCGTCGCCGTCCGGCAGTTGGAAAATGCTAGCGGCATTCATCCCGTGCCAGCGCTCCATCGCTGCTGTCCAGACGTCGGATGCCTCGCTGATGACGTAGAGCCGCGCGCGGGCGTCCTCGCCCCGTTTGGTGTCGTGCGTGGACGTCGCCGACAGGCCGTACGGCATCTGGCTTGCGCGATCCTGCATCATCGCATGGAAACGGCCGACGCCGCCGGGCGACCAGAAGGGGGAGGCACCCACCTCGTTCGCGGCAAGATAATCGCCGCGCCGATAGAAGAAAGTGTCTTCGACCGCTTTGGCCATGACCGCGCCGCTCAACTGCTGAAACCGCGTGCGGAATTCGGCCGGCAGCTTGCCGCCCAAGGAATTGATCGGCGCCTTAAATGCGGAAATGATCGTTGCGGTCTCATCGCCGGCCGAAGGTGCGCGCGCCGCCGCTTTTGCTGCGATCTCGTCGAGGATGCGGCTGTCGCCCGCGCCGGCACCCTGGTTCCCGACATAGGTCCGATAGACCGGCAGTGCCGCGATCAACCGGCGAATGGCCTCGCCGGTCTGCTCGTCCCGATCCGGAGCTCCATTGCCGGTGAAGCGAGCGACCAGTCCGGTCAGCCGCCGCACTTCCGTATTAAAGTTGCGGCCCAGGACCTGAAGCTTGCATCCCTTGACGGCCGCCTCGGCCGCAGATCGCCTTTGCTCGCTTGAAAGCCACGAGAACGGAGTGTCGTCGGAGAGCAAATCCGCCAGTGCTGAAATGAACTCGTAGCCCGTTGTTCCCTCGACCGGCCAGCCGGCCGGCAGCGTTTCGTTCTCGCCCAGTATTTTCTCAACGATGATGTAGGTCCCGTCACCGGTCTCCTCCCGGAGCCGGTCGAGATAGCCCTTCGGGTCGGCAAGGCCGTCGATGTGGTCGATCCTGAGCCCATCGACAAGCCCTTCTCGCACAAGTGCGAGCGTGAGGCGGTGGGTATCGGCGAAGACCGCGTCATCCTCGACGCGCATGCCGACGAGGCCGGCTATTTCGAAAAATCGCCGGTAGCTGAGCTTGTCCCGGGCCTCCCGCCAGTTCATCAGCTGCCAGGATTGCATCCGGTGCAGACGGCCGAGCTGCTGTTTGTCTGCGGAGAGCCGAGCGAGATACTGGTCGAGCTCGGCAGCGAGCGATGGCGTCGCGACGACAGCGGCGATTTCCGCGTGAAACTGTGCGGCGGTCTTCCGTTCGGCCGTGCCGGCGATGGCCGCGATTCTTTCGAGCACGGCATTGCCGCTTCGAGGTATTGCCGCATAGGTGGCGGGATTGAGCGGATAAAGGGCACCGTAATAATCGAGCGCCAGGCAGCGGCGTTCATGGTCGTATGCAAGGCGCAGATTGCCGGCCGCGACCTCGTCTTCAAACGACCGGCCCAGGAAGGGAAGCGTCAAGGGCGCTCCCCAGTCGATGTCGAAATGGTCGGCAAACTCGCTGACCCGGCCCCATTCGATCACGCTGTGCCACCAATCATTCTCAAGATGCGCGGCCATGTGATTGGGCACGATGTCCAGAACGAGACCTAGTCCTTCAACCTTCAGCGTATGAACGAGCCGCACAAAACCATCGTAGCCGCCCAGCGACGGGTCGATCTCGTCATAGCAAACGATATCGTATCCATGGGTGGACCCGCGAACGGCGGTGAAGAGGGGAGAGGCGTAGAGGTGAGATACGCCGAGCCCGACGAAGTGCGGGATCAACTCCACGGCTTTCGCGAAGTCCATCCCGTTGCGGAACTGGAGTCGGTAGGTTGCGTCGGGCAGATGCATGGCGCTCTTGCACTTGTCTGGCGGTAACACCGCGACCGGTGCTTTGTTCCCCGACAGAGGCCACGAAAGCAAAGTCTTCTTGTTCGCGTATCGGGAATAGAATGCCGTTCCTTTAGTCTACTAAGATTATAGATTTTGATGAGTATCACTGAAGCGTAAATCACACGGGGAGTTAAAGCGATGCCGCAGTCACGAGTGGTGGGAATTTCAGGCAATATCACGCGTCCGTCCAAAACACGCGCATTCGTGGACCACATCGTCCACCGGCTGGCGGTCGATGCCGGCGCTTCGGCGCAGACCTTCGATATCGAGGATTTCGGGGCTTCCTTGCTGCCCGCGAGACGGCTCGATGAACTCGCGCCGGAAGCGCGCTATGTCGTCGGTCAGATCGTCGCAGCCGACATTCTGGTGGTCGGCTCGCCGACCTTCAAAGGAAGCTACACCGGTCTCTTCAAGCACGTCTTCGACCTGCTGGATCCCGCTTCGCTTCGCGGCAAACCCATCATCCTCTCGGCTACCGGGGGCGGGGAACGACACTCGCTGATGGTGGAGCACCAGATGCGGCCGCTGTTCGGCTTTTTCGAAGCCCTGGCGATGCCGACCGCGATCTACGCTTGCGACAAGGACTTTGCCGACGGCGCTCTGATTTCGGAGGCAATTCATGCGCGCGTCGGAAGGGCGATCGAAGAAGCAACGCAAGCGCTCGCGCGTCCCGGCAAGGCAAGGCTCGCGGCCTAACCGCGCAATTGAACCACATCCATTGGAGGCAGCAATGACCAGACAGATAAAGCTCGGAGCCTTTCTCCCCGGCGGCGGCCAGCATATTGCCGCCTGGCGGCATCCCGACGCTCCCGCAGACGGTGCCACGAATTTCCAATTCCACAGAAGGCTTGCCGAGACTGCGGAGCGCGGCCTGTTCGACGCCTATTTTCTTGCCGACAACCTCTCCGTCGGACTTGGCGGCCGCGAAGGCGGCAATGCGAAAATCGCCGGTTTCGAGCCCGTCACCCTCTTTGCAGCACTCGCGCCGCTGACGACCCATCTCGGCTTCATAGCCACGGCATCGACGACCTACGAAGAGCCATACACGCTCGCCCGCAAGTTCGCCTCGCTCGACCTTCTTTCCGACGGGCGGGCAGGCTGGAACGTGGTCACATCCGCCGGCGACGAGACGGCGCGCAACTTCAACAGGGAATCGCAGCCGAGCCACGCCGAACGGTACCAGCGCGCACACGAGCATGTCGAGACCGTCAAGGCTCTATGGGACAGCTGGGAAGACGACGCTTTCATCAGGGACAAGACGACTGGCCGCTTCTTCGATGCCGGGCGTGTTCACGACATCGATCACAGGGGCAAGCATTTCAGCGTCAAAGGACCGCTGAACGCGCCACGTCCGGTTCAGGGACACCCGGTCGTGGTGCAGGCGGGTCAATCCGAAGACGGGCGCAAGCTTGCGGCGGCAAGCGCCGAGGTGATCTTCACCGCCCATCAGAGCCTCGCTTCGGCCCAGGAATTCTACCGCGACATCAAGGCGCGTGTGAAGCGCGCCGGGCGGAACCCAGAACATGTGCTGATCATGCCGGGGGTGGCTCCTTTTGTCGGCCGGACTGAGGAAGAGGCCCGCTCCAAATATGAAGAACTGAATGCGCTGATCGTGCCGGAGGACGGCGTGGCGCTGCTGAACGGCCTGACCGGCGGCACGCTCGACCTGACGGGATATCCGCTGGACGAGCCCTTGCCCGTCAGCGATGAGACGGAGGGGATGAAAAGCCGGCAGGCGCTGATCCGGAAGATCGCGGACGAGCATGGCTTCACCATACGCCAGCTCTATCAGTGGATCGCGACCGCACGGGGTCACTACACCGTCGTCGGCAGCGCCGAGCAGGTCGCCGATCAGCTCGAGGAGTGGTTCCTCAGCGACGCCGCCGACGGGTTCAACATCCTGCCGCCATGGCTTCCGGGTGCGCTCGACGATTTCGTCGATCTGGTCATCCCGATACTGCAGAAGCGCGGTCTGTTTCGGACCGCTTACGAGGGCCGGACCCTGCGGGAAAATCTCGGTCTTCCCCGTCCGGCGAACCCATGGACTTTGGGACGCGCGACCGTTCAGGCGGCCGAGTGAGCGAGGAGACACGAATATGAGCTTGCAGGAACTCGACAGGTCGATCGTCCACGACGGCGGCAGCGTCAGCGCGAAAGCGGATGAGTATCTTCGCCGGTCAGGTACAGCCGCCGGTGGCTGGCTGTCGCGCTACGGACTGCTCATTGCCGTTCTGGCGCTCTGGCAGGCAGCCAGCACCGCCGGCTGGATCAACCCGGCAGTGTTTCCGTCCGTCGGTGCGATTCTTTCCGCGCTCTGGACGGGAATTTCCGGCGGAGCCTTGCTCGATGATATCGCAGTCAGCCTTCAGCGCTCCGGCACCGCCTTCGCCGGCGCTGTCGTCTTGGCTATACCGCTCGGTCTCTTGATGGGGCAGGTCCGTTCGATCGAGAACGCGCTCGATCCCGTCCTCCAGCTTTTCCGCCAGACGTCCGCGCTCGCTCTCTATCCGGTTTTCATTCTTCTTCTCGGACTTGGCGAGGCGTCGAAAGTCTTCGTCATCTTCTGGGCGACGCTTTTCCCGCTGCTCCTGAGCACCATCAGCGGGGTCAAGGAGGTGGATTCGAAGCTAATCGAGATGGCGCGTGTCTACGGGGCGTCGCGTCTGACGGTATTCCGTCGCGTGGTTCTCCCCGGAGCCGTTCCTTCGATCTTCGTCGGCCTGCGCTTGAGTGCAACGACCGCCCTGCTGCTGCTGATCGCTTCCGAGATGATCGGAGCCAACAAGGGCATCGGGTTCCAGGTCATGAATGCCCAGTACAACTTCCAGATCCCGCTGATGTTTGCGGCGATCTTCATCCTGGCCGGGCTCGGGCTCCTTTCCAACTACGCGCTGGTCTTTGCGCAGCGCCGCCTCTGCCGCTGGAGCGACGCCTCGAACTAACGGCCGCCCCGGCATTCGAAACTTCCTGATCACGGAAAAGGTGACACATGACGATCTCCATTCGCGCCTTCGCATTGGGCAGCCTGGTCGCAATCGGCTTCTCCAGCCTTGCGGCAGCGGAAGCTCAAGAACCGGTGACGCTTCGGTTTCTCGCGAGCCAGGGCAGCTTATCGCCGCACGAACTCGCCTATGAACTCGGCTATTTCGATGGCCTCGGAATCAAGCTCGAGAATGTCGGTTATGCGGGAGGCGGACCGGCGTCCCTGTTCGCGCTTGCTTCCGGCAGCGTCGACATCGGCTCGGCGGCGACGGCAGCCGTGATCAACTCGATTGCCGGCGGCAACGATTTCGTCGCGGCCTTTCCGACCAATGGCATCAACGAGCAGGTCAAGAGCATCTTCTACGTGCTCGAGGACAGCCCTATCAGGACGATCGAGGATATCGCGGGTAAGACGATCGCCGTGAATACGCTTGGGGCCCATCTCGACTACGCGATACGCGAGGCGCTGCATAGCAACGGCCTGCCCGAAAACGCAGCCAATCTCGTCGTCGTGCCCGGACCTCAGCTCGAACAGACGCTCCGGTCGAACCAGGTGGACATCTCCGCCGTCGGATACTGGCAGGCGACGTTCAATGGGCAGCTCGTCGCCAATGGCGGAGTACGCGCGGTCTTCGACGACACGGATGTGCTCGGCGAGATTGCCGGAGGTTTCGCGGTTCTGCGCCGCGATTTCGTGGAAAAGAATCCGGACGCAGCCAGGCGCTTCGTAGAGCAGTCCGCGCGCGCCGCCGACTGGTCGCGTGAGCATCCGGACGAAGCACGTGCCTTGCTTGCCCGCATTCTGACCGAGCGCGGCGAGAACGGCGATCTCGCGAAGCATTGGACCGGATTCGGCCTGCGGAAAGGCGCGAAAGCGACCGAGCGGGATCTGGATTTCTGGATCGGCGTCCTCGAACGCGAGGGCAGCCTGCCCCGAGGCAAATACAAGGCTTCCGATCTTTTGTTCCGGCCGGACGCCAAGTCCGCCGCGTCGAATTGAGGGTGGCGACATGGCTGAAGTAAGAAGCCTACGCAGGGGGGAGGTGGCGCTCCGCGACCTCTCGAAATCCTTCCGGATCAATGGAAGGCCGCTCAGCGTCCTCAGGAACCTTAATCTGGATATCCGGTCCGGGGAGTGCCTCGCGATCGTCGGTGCAAGCGGATCCGGCAAGACGACATTGCTGCGTGTTCTCGCGGGCCTCGAAACCGCCGATTCCGGCCGAGCTTTGATCGACGGTCGCCCGGTCACCGGCGTCGGCAGGGAGCGCGCGGTCATTTTCCAGGAGCCGCGGCTGCTTCCATGGCTGACCGTCCTCGGCAACGTGGCCTTCGGCCTTGAGGTACGGGGCGAGGATCCGGGACGCGCCGACGAACGCGCACGCCACTATATCGCCCTTGTAGGCCTTGCCGATTTTCAGGACGCCTATCCGAAACAGCTTTCGGGTGGAATGGCGCAACGGGTCGGGCTTGCGCGGGCGCTGACGGTTCAGCCCGAAATTCTGCTGCTCGACGAACCGTTGGGCGCGCTCGATGCCATGACGAAGCTCACGATGCAGCAGGAACTGGAGCGCATCTGGCGCGAGGAGAATGTGACCATGGTGCTCGTCACCCACGATCTCGAGGAAGCGCTTTATCTCGCGGACCGTGTTCTGATCTTACCGAAGCAAAAGGACGCTTCGCCGCGCCTGATCGGGATCGATCTGCCGCGACCGCGTGATCGCAGCGAAGCGCGCTTCGTCCGATACCGTCAGGAGCTGCTTCGCGAATTCGGGCTGCACTGAGGTCTCTTGCAGCCGGTGACCGGACCCGCGATGCAAGCCTGCTTGCTCTGCGAACAGTATCCTCGGGCCTGACCGGATCAAGCCCGAGGATAACGAGGGAAGGACGCCCTTCGTGTTCCGCATAGGTCCAAAAGCAATAACCGGGGAATTATGAATTTCCGCCCATATTTCATTTTTGCATCACCGTTTGACATGGCAGACTGCCCGCCATCAATGCGATTGATCTTGAATGAAGCGACGCCGGTCGGGAGTGACGGATGTCGCGGGGAGGGAAATATGAGAAGGATCATTCTGGCCGCGCTCGCGGCCCTGGTAACGAGCGCGGCGGCGCATGCCGATGCGATCAAGGTCGGCGTCGTTGGGCCATTTTCAGGGCCTTTTGCGCTGCAGGGAAAGAACTTCAAGGCGGGAATCGACGCCTATATGGCGCTGAGCGGGGTCAAGGTCGGCGAAGACGATATCGAGATCATCTATCGCGACGTACCGCAGGCGGATCCGGCCCAGTCCAAGGCGCTGGCACAGGAACTGGTTGTCAAGGAAGGCGTGCAGTATCTCGCCGGGTTCTATTTCACGCCGGATGCGATGGCCGTCACGCCGTTGCTCGAGCAGGCGAACGTGCCGCTGGTGATCATGAATGCCGCAACATCGGCGATCGTCACCAAGAGCCCCCTTGTGGTGCGCACTTCCTTCACGCTTTGGCAGACATCCACGCCGATCGCCAAGGTGGCGAGGGAAGCCGGCGTCTCGAAGATTATCTCGGTCGTCAGCGACTACGGCCCGGGCATCGACGCGGAGAACGCATTCAAGACGGGCTTCGAAGCCGTGGGCGGCCAGGTCGTCGAGGCGATCCGCATGCCGCTGTCGACCAACGACTTCTCGCCGATCATGCAGCGCATCAAGGACTCCGGCGCAGAAGGGGTCTTTGCCTTCCTGCCGTCCGGCCCGACGACGCTCGGCTTCGTCAAGGCTTTCAACGAAAACGGGCTAAAGGACGGCGGCGTCAAATTCTTCGCCCCCGGCGATCTCACACAGGAGTCCGACCTGCCGGCGCTGGGTGATGCCGCGCTCGGCCTGCAAACGACTTTCCACTACTCCGTCTCGCATGATTCTCCCGAGAACAAGGCGTTCGTCGAGGCGGCCGCCAAGGCGATCGGCAATCCGACTGAGCTGTCCTTCCCCTCGGTCGGCGCCTATGACGGCATGCATGTCATCTATAAGATGATCGAGGCGACAGGAGGCGAGCAGAACGCTCAGAAGGCGGTCGACGCGGTCAAGGGGCTCTCCTGGACGAGCCCGCGCGGACCGGTTTCGATCGATCCCGAATCGCGCCATATCACGCAGAACATCTATCTGCGCGAGGTCTCAAAGGCCGACGATGGCACCTATTACAACAAGGAAATCCAGACCTTCGAGAAACAGGGCGATCCCGGCCTCGCGGCGCTGAAGTGAGCAACCGGCCAGTCTCGCTGTTTCACACGCGGCTGTGCCCGGCAGATCACTCATTCCTGTGACGGGCGCAGGAAGAGGAGGGGAAGAGCAACCTTGCCAATCGACAGGATGCGATCATGCAGACCATCTTCAGCATAGCGGTCGATGCGCTCGCCTATGGCATGGTGCTGTTCGTGATCTCGATCGGTCTCTCGGTCACCCTCGGCCTCATGCGTGTCGTCAATCTCGCGCACGGCGCATTCGCGATGATCGGAGGCTACATCGCATCCTATGCGGCGCGGGACCTTGGGGTCGGCTATGGGCTCGCGGTGCTGATCGCCGTTTTCGGCACGATCGTCATCGCCATTCCGATCGAACGCTTGCTATACCGCCGGATCTACGGCCGCCCGGAATTGACGCAGGTGCTGATGACGATCGGCATCACCTTCTGCATCATAGGGATCGCCAATTACGTTTTCGGGCCGACCCTCAAGACGATCCCACTGCCGCCGAGCCTGCAGGGCTCGGCCGATCTCGGCTTCCGTTCGATCGCCGTGCACCGGATCTTCGCGATCGTCTGCGGCCTCTGCGTCGCCGCGGCCCTCTGGTATGCGATCGAGAGGACCGCTTTCGGGGTCAGATTAAGGGCCGCCGTGGATGATGCGGCCATGGCGGCGGCACTCGGCGTGCGCACGGAAGTCATCTACGCCGTGAGCTTCGCGGTCGCCGTCGGACTTGCCGCATTCGGGGGTGTCGTCGGTGCGGAGCTGTTGCCGGTGGAGCCCTATTATGCGCTCAGATACATGGTCACCTTCCTGGTCGTCGTTTCCGTGGGTGGTGCGGGATCGATCCCGGGCGCGCTTGCCGCCTGCCTGCTGCTTGGCGGCATCGATACGACCGGGCGCTATCTGATGCCGGAGTTCGGGGAGTTCTTCTTCTACCTGGCCGTCATCGCGATCGTCTGCGTGTTTCCGCGCGGCCTTGCCGGAAGGATGAAGTAAGTGACCACGGCTACGACGAACCAGGCAGAGGCGCCCCTTCTTTCGGGCAGGCACGGGCTCGGCCGTGATCTTGCCGCTCTCGCCGTGATACTTGTCCTGGCCGTCATCGGTTATCTTCTGTTCCCGAACAATCTGGCGCTGCTCACGCGCATCATGGCGATCGCCCTCCTGGTTCTCTCACTCGACCTGGTGACGGGCTATTGCGGCGTCGCGACCCTCGGCCATGCGGCGCTGTTCGGCAGCGGCGCTTATGCCGCCGGGATCGCGGCCGTTCATTTCGGCATCACCGATCCGCTCCTTATGGTCGCCGCCGGCATCATCGGCGGTGCGCTTGCCGGGCTCGTCTGCGGCGTCGTAATTTTGAGGGCCCACGGCCTCCCGCAGCTCGTGCTCTCGATCGCCCTCATCCATCTGTTCCATGAATTCGCCAACAAGGCGTCGTCCTGGACGGGCGGCAGCGATGGATTGGCGGGCATCGCGCCCGATCCTCTTTTTGGAATTTTCGCTTACGACCTGTGGGGCCGCACGGCCTATGTCTTCGCAGTCGTGCTGCTCGCAATCGTCTTCATGTTCCTTCGTCTCGTCGTGCGCTCACCCTTTGGCATGCTCTGCCGCGGCATCAAGGAGGACCCGATCCGCATTCAGGCAATGGGCGGGTCGCCGACGATCGCCCTCCTCAAGATGTATGTAATTTCCGGTGCGGTCGCTGGCGTCGGCGGGGCACTCAACGCCGTCTCGACGCAGGTCGTCGGTCTCGACAGCCTCTCCTTCACGCTCTCGGCCGAAAGCCTGGTCATGCTCGTGCTCGGCGGCACCGGCTCGCTCTTCGGGGCCGTCACCGGTACGATCGTTTTCATGCTCTTCGAAGATCTCGTCTCGGCGGCCAACCCGTTTCATTGGCTCACCATGGTCGGAGCCCTGTTGATTGCGGTTGTGCTCTTTGCGCCGAAAGGGCTTTACGGCACGGTCGCAGAAGTCCTCGCGCGGCGACGGGGGGCGGGCCGATGAGCGCCATATTCGAAGTCAGAAATCTCAAGCGCTCCTTCGGCGGCCTCGCCGTCACCAATGATGTCAGCCTTTCCATGGCACCGGGCGACCGCGTCGCCCTGATCGGACCGAACGGTGCCGGAAAGACGACCTTCGTCAACCTCGTCACCGGCAATCTGGAGCCGGATGCCGGAGAGGTAAGGATCGGCGGCGAATCCGTCACCAACGTCAATGCAATCGACCGCGTTCGCCGCGGCCTCGTCCGTTCGTTCCAGGTGACGCGTCTATTCCAGGACATGACGCCCGCCGAGCACGTGGCGCTCGCGATCCTGCAGCGCGACGGCCGGGCAGGCCGCATGTTCGGCAATTTCCTGTCGATGCCCGGGGTGATGGCGGAGGTGGGCGTTCTCATTGGCAAGCTGGGTTTGCGCGATCTGGCGCACCGGCCGGTGCGCGAGATCGCCTATGGCCAGCAGCGGCTGCTGGAGATCGCGATGGCGCTGGCGCTCAAACCGAGGGTGCTGCTGCTCGACGAGCCAGCAGCCGGCGTGCCGCAGAGCGACACGGGCCGCATCGAGCGGGCGCTCGCCGATCTCCCAGATGACCTCGCCGTGCTGATGATCGAGCACGACATGGATCTCGTCTTCCGCTTCGCCAAGCGCGTGATCGTGCTTGCTGCCGGCACGGTTATCTTCGACGGCTCTCCAGCCGACGTCACCAAAGATCCGCGTGTGCGCGAAGCTTATCTCGGGAGCTATGCCGATGCCAGCAGCGCCGCTTGAGGTCGACAATCTCTCCGCCGGCTATGGGCCGACGCGGGTGCTGGAAGGAATTTCCTTTTCCGTGTCTGCCGGCGCGAAGCTTGCGGTTCTCGGGCGTAATGGCATGGGCAAGACGACGCTGCTCGCTACGCTCGCCGGCCAGACGCGCCGTTATGACGGGCGCATCCGTATCGGCGAGGCCGATGTCACCGCGCTGTCGAGCGCATCACGCGCGCTGAAAGGCCTCGGCTTCGTGCCGCAGGCGCGCTGCGTTTTCCCGTCGCTGACGGTCGAGGAAAATCTCTTCGTCGGCCTCAAGGGCCGTGCGAAGACGGCGCTGAACGAAGCTTACGAGATGTTTCCGCGCCTCTATGAGAGGCGCAGGAACTTGGGCTCGCAGCTTTCGGGCGGCGAGCAGCAGATGCTGTCGACAGCCCGCTCGATCCTCGGCCGGCCATCCATTCTGCTTCTCGACGAGCCGCTCGAAGGACTGGCCCCGGTCATCTGCGAGGAACTGATGAAAGCCTTCGCCCAGCTTGCAAGGACCGGCGATATGACGATCCTGCTCGTCGAGCAGCGCATTCGGAGCGCGCTCGATTTCGCCGACCGGGTGATCATCCTGGAGCGCGGGCGGCTCGCATGGAGCGGAACGCCGAAGGCGCTTGTGAAGGAGCCCGCCACGGTCGAGCAGCTGCTGGGGATTGGCGGGTTGGCGCCGAGCCCTTGATTTGCCGCAATCCGACAGCCGGTCACTCTAAACCGCCTCGCGCACCCGCTCCCAGGCCTTCGTCAGATGGCGCCCGAGCACCTCCGATAGCGTGACCTCGTCGCGCGCTTCTAGGGCGGCGATCATCTCTTGATGTTCGGCAACCGCGGCGGCCCATTTCTCCGGGCCCTCATGGCCGATGAAGCGGATGCGCTTCAGCCGCGTCTGCAGCATGGCATGCATGTCGGCAAGCGCCGCATTGCGCGAAAGCCGGGCGATGGCGGTGTGGATTTCCTGGTTGAGCTTGTAATATTGCATCCGGTCACCCGCCTCGTAGCGGCGCACCATTTCGTCGTGGAGCGCGCGAACTTCAGCGATCTCCGCATCGGTCGCGGTCTCGCAGGCAAGCCGGCCTGCGAGCTCCTCCAGCGTCTGCAGCACCGTCAGCATGTCCCGGACGTCCTTGGCGCTGAAACGCTTGACCACGGCGCCGCGGCTCGGAACGAGCTCGACCAGACCTTCGCTCGCCAAATATTTGATCGCTTCGCGCAGCGGCGTGCGTGATACGCCGAGCTGCTCGCCGAGCTGTCCCTCGTGCAGGCGGGTTCCTGGCGGAAGATTGCCCTCGATTATCATGTCACGCAGATGGCCGACCAGAGTGTCGTGCAGTGCGGTGCGCCGAATGGGTCCGGGACCGCCTACGGGCCGCTGCTCCAGTGATTTGATTTCGTTCATTTGTCTCGTCTGAGCCTCGGACCGCCGCGCGGTCTCCCCCTTGAGTACGTCCGATTGAATCGGTGCCTTCTCAGTCAAGCATGAAGACTGCCTCCGCTACCGTCAACAGAAAATGCTGCATACAAAATACAAAAGACTTGATGCAGAATTTTGAATGACGTATGAGACGTTAAAGCACGGAAAGCGGAGGGCATCTCGATGACGACACCAGGAGCGGACGGAACGGAGGAGCGGCGCACCGTGATTGCGCTGGCGATGGGCGACCCCGCCGGGATCAGCCCGGAGCTGACGGCGCGGCTGCTTGCCCTTTCCGACATCCGCGAGGCGGTGCATATCATTGCCATCGGCGATCGCCGCATCCTTGATGAGGGCGCCCGGGTGGCCGGCGTCACGCTGGATCTGGAATCGGTTTCACTCGATTCGCTTGACAGGTCCGGCACGGCGCGCCACGTCTTCGTGGATCTCGCCCATCTCGATCCGGCCGATGTAGTGCGCGGAGAGGCGACGCTTGCCGGCGGCACCTTCGCCACGCGAAATTTCCGCACGGCGCTCGAACTCGCCCATGCCGGCAAGGCCGAAGCCGTCTGCTTCACACCCTTCAACAAGAAGGCGATGCGCTTTGCCTATCCAGGCTATGACGACGAGATCCGCTTCGTCGCCGACGTGCTTTCCTTCACCGGAAAAGTTCGTGAATTCAACGTTCTCGAGAAGGTTTGGAACGCGCGGGTGACCTCGCATATCCCGCTCAAGGATGTGGCAGCCCACCTGTCGGTGGATGCGATCCTCGCCGAAATCAATCTGACGCAGGCCTGCCTCAAGGATGCCGGCTACGAGGAAGCGAGAATTGCGGTTGCGGGGCTCAATCCGCATGCCGGCGACGGCGGCAGCTTCGGCATGGAAGAGATCGACATCATCGAGCCGGCGGTCGAGAAGGCCAGGGCCCTCGGATTCAATGTCGAGGGGCCGTTCCCGGCTGACACGGTCTTCCTCAGGGCGCTGAAGGAAGGCTTCAATGCCGTGATGACCATGTATCACGACCAGGGTCAGATCGCCATGAAGATCATCGGTTTCGACAAGGGCGTGACGATGATGGGCGGGCTGGCGTTCCCGCTCTGCACGCCTGCGCATGGCACGGCTTACGACATCGCCGGCAAGGGCATCGCCGATATCGGCGCCACTCGCGAGGCGATCCTGCTCGCCGCTCGAATGGCGAAGAAAAAGCGGGCGCTTCCGGCGGCTGCCTGAATTCGCACGCTTTCGATGAATACCGGCGTGAGGGGAGGTCTCGCGCCGCAATCCAACTCAACGGGAGGACCACACATGAAAAAATCCGTATCCATTGCAGCAGTCGTAGCGGCCGCTGTCGGCCTTGCCGCACCGGCATCGGCCTTCGAGCCGAACCGTCCGGTCGAATTCGTCGTCACCGCCGGTCCCGGCGGCGGCACCGATATCTTCGCGCGCACCATCCAGGCGATCATCGGCAAATACGAGCTGATGAAGGCGCCGGTCGTCGTCACCAACAAGGGCAGCGCCGGCGGTGCGGAAGGCTTCGTCTACACGGCTGGCTACAAGGGCGATCCCTATAAACTCGCCTTCGGCACCAACAATGCCTACCTGCTGCCGGTCCGCGCCAAGGTGCCTTATAAATCCGAGGACCTGACGCCGGTCGCTTCACTCGCTTCCGACGAGTTCGTGCTCTGGGTCAACGGCAAGGCGGATTACGCGACGGCTGCCGATTTCGTGGCCAAGGCGAAGGAAGGCGGCCTTAAGATCGGCGGCAGCCAGTCCAAGGACGCCGACCAGATCCTGACCTCGATGATCAACGACGCAATCGGCGCCAAGATCAGCTACATCCCGTTCAAGAGCGGCGGCGAGGCGGCCGTTCAGCTTGCGGGCGAGCATCTCGACGCCAATGTCAACAATCCGAGCGAGAATCTCGGTCAATGGCAGGCCGGCATGATCAAGCCGCTTTGCGTCTTCAAGAGCGCAAAGTTTGCAAGCGACGCCAAGGTAGCCGGCGACAAGGCCTGGAGCGACATCCCGACCTGCAAGGAAGCCGGCATTCCGATCGAAAACTACGCGATGCCGCGCACCGTCTGGCTGCCGGCCGGCGTCGAGCATGATGTCGTCCAGTTCTATGCGGATGTCCTGCGCAAGGTCTCCGAGACGCCGGAATGGGAGAAATATCTTGCCGACAGCTCGCAGTCTCCCGGCTTTGTGACGGGCGACGAACTCAAAGCCGTCATCGAAAAGGATGGCGCGACGGTCGGCGAAGTGCTGAAGCGCGAAGGCTGGCTCGCCAACTAAGTACCCGGTCAATGGGCGCTTGGGACCCAGGGAAGAGGATGCGGGTAGAACCGCATCCATCCTCGGCCTGCCGGACGCCCATTCTCCGCTCGGAAAGGTCATGATCATGAGTGAGAACAGTGCGAATGGGATCAGCCGCTTTGCTGTGGAACTTGGCGTCGCCGCGCTGACAGGTGTCTTTGGGATCGCTGTCTGCTACGGCTCACTCGATATCGGCGCGGGCTGGACCGATATGGGTCCGGATGCGGGCTATTTCCCTTTCTATATCGGCCTGCTCATCGTTCTCGGCAGCCTCGCCAATATCGCGCACGCATTCTTCAAGCATCGCGGTACGGGCGAGGTCTTCCTCGACGGCGCCCGTACCAGGGTGGTCGCCTCCTTCCTGCTGCCGATCGCCGCCTTCGCGGGCGTTTCCGCGTGGCTGGGGCTTTATGTCGGAACGGCGCTCTACATTGCCGCGACCATGCTCTTCCAGGGGCGCTACAAATGGTGGATCTCGTTGCCGGCGGGACTCGGCGTCTCGATCTTCTTTTTCATCGTTTTCGAGATCGGCTTCCAGGTTCCGCTATTGAAGGGACCGGTCGAGGCTTGGTTCGGAATTTACTGACCCGCAAGGGTGCAGTGCTTGCGGGAGGAATGACATGGAAAATATCGGTCTCCTGATCGATGGCTTCGGCCACATCCTCAGCTGGAACCATATCCTGCTGATGGTCGTCGGCGTGACGCTCGGCATCCTCGTCGGGGTGCTGCCGGGGCTCGGGGCGCCAAACGGCGTGTCGCTGCTCCTGCCGCTCACCTTCTCCATGGACCCCATCTCGGCGATCATCCTCTTGTCCTGCATGTATTGGGGCGCGCTCTTTGGCGGCTCGACGACGTCGATCCTCTTCAACATTCCGGGCGAGCCCTCATCCGTCGCGACCACATTCGACGGCTATCCAATGGCGAAAGCCGGTCATGCGAGCCGGGCGCTCACACTCGCCTTCGTTTCTGCCGGCCTCGGCGCGCTTGCCGGGGTCGTCATGATCACGCTGCTTTCGGGCTGGGTGGCGAACTTCGCACTCAAATTCTCCTCGCCGGAATATTTTGCCGTTTATTTTCTCGCCTTTGCGAGCTTCATCTCAATGGGCGCGCAGTCGCCTTTCAAGACGCTCGTGTCGATGATGCTCGGCTTCGCTCTCGCCTCCGTCGGCATGGATACGATCTCGGGCAATCTGAGGCTCACCTTCGACATTCCCGAACTGATCAAGGGCGTCAGCTTCCTCATCGCCGTCATGGGACTCTTCGGTATCGGCGAACTTCTGCTGACGACGGAAGAGGGGCTGCGCTTCGAAGGCATCAAGGCGCGGGTGCGGCTGTCCGAAATCGGCAGGACGCTGATCGAGATCCCACGCTATTGGCTGACGATCGCCCGCTCGACGATTATCGGCATCTGGATGGGGATCACGCCGGCCGGCCCGACCGCCGCCTCCTTCATGAGCTATGGCGTTGCCCGGCGCTCGGCGCGCGACAATTCGATGTTCGGCAAGGGCGATCCGCGCGGCATCGTCGCGCCCGAGACGGCCGACCATTCCGCCGGCACTTCGGCCCTGCTGCCGATGCTGGCGCTCGGCGTCCCGGGTTCCGCCACCGCCGCGGTGATGATGGGCGGGTTGATGATCTGGGGCCTGACGCCCGGTCCGATGCTCTTCACCGATCGCCCCGACTTCGTCTGGGGCCTGATCGCCTCCATGTATCTCGGCAATGTCGTCGCTGTCTTTCTCGTGATCGCGACGGTGCCGCTTTACGCCTCCATCCTGCGTGTGCCGTTCTCCATCATCGGACCGATCATCGTCGCGGTCATCTTCTCAGGAGCTTACCAGGTCGCAAACTCCGTTTCGGACATCTTCATGGTGATCGGCTTCGGTCTTCTCGGCTACGTCTTCAAAAAGCTCGACTATCCGCTGGCGCCGCTGGTCCTCGCCATGGTGCTCGGTGACAAGGCAGAAGACGCCTTCCGCCAGTCGATGCTGATGTCGGGCGGCAGCCTGAACATCTTCTGGTCGAATGGCCTTGTCTCCGCCCTGATGGCGGTTGCCCTTGCGCTGCTTCTTTCGCCGCTCGCCTTCTTGCTGATCGGCAGCGTGCGAAAACGCAAGAACGAGGTGGTGGCGCCCGGCGGTGACGGCAGTCCGGCAGGCTGACGCGGCCTGCGACGATACGTAAATCCAATCTGAAGGAGTTCGCCATGGCGCCGCGCAAATGGAACCGTGATAACTGGCCGATTGCGGCCGCTATGATCCAGTACCCCAACCTTTTGCCAGATGGCCGATCGGTGCAGGACCAGTCGGTGGAGGAGTGGGCGGCGACGCTCGCCGACGTCGTCGATGCCGGCTTCACCGAACTGGACCCGACCGACAGCTGGATACGGCTGGCGGACCTTTCGGCGGAACGGCTTGACCAGTTCGTTAAGCTTTCACGGTCTCTTGGCCTCAATATCACGGCGATCTCCACCTCTCGGCGCAGCCTCATAGACCCGGAACATGGCGCGGAATATCTTGCCTATGGACACCGGGTCATCGAGGCGGCCGCCGCCGTAGGTGCCGGCTCCGTGTCCTTCGGCTTCTTCGGCCCGCTGACGGAGGCGCAGAAGAAGGTGCTCTGGTTCTGGACGGTCGACGGGGTGAAGAACCCCGACGATGCGGGGACCTGGCAGTTGGCGGTCTCGCGCGTTCGCGAACTCGGACGCCATGCCGAAGAACTCGGCGTCGAAGTCTCGCTGGAGATGTATGAGGACACCTATCTGGGCACGGCCGACAGTTCCGTTCGCTTCGTCGAGGAGGTCGGCCTGGCCAATGTCGGCATCAATGCCGATCTCGGAAATCTCATTCGCCTGCACCGGCCCGTGGAACATTGGCAGGAAATGATGGCAAAGGTTGCGCCTTTCGCCAAATACTGGCACGTCAAGAATTACAACCGCACGGAAGATCCGGCATCGGGCGTCATCATCACCCATCCGGCTCCGCTCGAATTCGGTCTCATCAACTATCGGGCGGCGATCAGAATGGCGCTGGCGCATGGCTTCGACAGCCCCTTCCTCTGCGAGCATTACGGGGGAGACGGACTCTCCGTCAGCGCCGCCAACCGCGATTATCTGAGGCGCATACTGCCTCGCCAAGAAGGACATTGAAGGGGACATTGCAGCGATGACCACGATCTTTGACGCTCCGGAGGATTTCGCGACGACCGCGCTCGCGGGTTTCGCGGCGATCTATCAGCGCAACGTCCGCCTGGTGAAGGGCGGCGTCGTGCGCTCGACCAAGGTGCCGAAGGGCAAGGTCGCCGTCGTCGTCGGCGGCGGCTCGGGGCACTATCCGGCCTTCGCCGGATATGTCGGTCCGGGGTTGGCCGACGCGGCGGTGGCAGGCGATGTCTTTGCCTCGCCCTCGACGGCCGCCGTAGCTCGCGTCTGCCGCCATGCCGACCAGGGCGGCGGCGTACTTCTCGGCTTCGGCAATTATGCCGGCGACGTTCTAAATTTCGGGGTGGCGGCCGAGCGGCTTCGCTCCGAAGGCATCGACGTGCGCATCCTGCCGGTGACGGACGACGTGGCGAGCGCACCCGTGGACAGCTCGGCCAAACGCCGCGGGATTGCCGGCGACCTCGTCGTCTTCAAGATCGCCGGCGCGGCAGCGGAAGCCGGCAAATCGCTCGACGAAGTGGAACGGCTCGCGCGCTACGCCAATGATCGCACCTTTTCCTTCGGTGTCGCCTTCGGCGGCTGCACGCTTCCGGGCGCCGCCGGGCCGCTCTTCACGGTCCCTGATGGCCAGATGGCGCTGGGCCTCGGCATCCATGGGGAGCCGGGTGTCAGCGAGGAGCCGATTGCGACGGCAAGCGATCTCGCAAAGCTCCTCACCGGCAAGCTTCTCGCCGAACGTCCCGCAGGCGCCAGCAAGGCGGCCGCCGTGCTGAACGGGCTCGGCTCGACCAAATATGAAGAACTCTTCGTGCTGTGGACGGCGGTCGCAAAAGAACTGGCGGAGGCGTGTGTTGAGGTGGTCGACCCCGAATGCGGGGAATTCGTCACCAGCCTCGACATGCAGGGCTGCTCGCTCACCCTTCTCTGGCTGAATGAAGAGCTGGAGGCGCTCTGGCGTGCGCCCGCGGATGCACCGGTGCTGCGCAAGGGCGTGATCATTGCCGCCGAGCCGGCGACCGATGAGATCGCGGACGCAGACGGTCCACAATCTTTCGCGCCCGCTTCGGAAGCCTCGAAGGCAAGCGGCAAGTGCATCGCCCGGCTGATCGGCAATATAGCCGATGCGCTGAAGGAGGCGGAAGAGGAACTCGGCCGTATCGACGCTTTTGCGGGAGACGGCGATCACGGTCAGGGGATGCGCCGCGGCTCGGCTGCCGCATCCGACGCAGCACAGACGGCAGTCGCGGCGGGCGCGGGTGCTGCAAGCGTTCTGGCTGCCGCGGGCGACGCCTGGGCCGATCGCGCCGGCGGCACGTCGGGTGCGATATGGGGGCTGGCGCTCCGCTCCTGGAGCATTGCATTCAGCGATGAGGACAAGGCGAGCGACGCGGCGACCGTGGAGGGCTCCCGCCTTGCGCTCGAGGGCGTGACGCGCCTTGGCCGCGCGCGTGTGGGCGACAAGACGCTGGTTGACGCGCTGGTGCCCTTCGTCGAGACGCTGGAAAGGGAATCCGCTGCCGGAAGGCCGCTCGTAGAAGCCTGGAACGCGGCGGCAACAGCCGCGCAGGAGGCAGCGGATGCGACCTCGGCGCTGACCCCGAAACTCGGCCGCGCGCGGCCGCTGGCCGAGAAGAGCATCGGCCATCCGGACGCCGGCGCAGTTTCGCTGGCGCTGGTGGCACGGGTTGCAGGCGCGTTTTTGAAGGAAGCTGCGGCCGGTTGATAACTTGCGGCGACGGGATAGTGTGCCTCACACGCAAGGCGCCTAACTATACCGCACCAAGAACTCCTCCGCAGTCAGCTCCCGGAAATCGTCCAGCGCATGGCGCAGCTTGGCATGGTCCCAATCCCACCAGGCGAGCCGGTCCATGGCTTCGCCGACTCTGGCCGTGAAGCGGTCGCGGATGAGTTTCGCCGGGACCCCGCCGACGATCGTGTAGGGCGCCACGTCCTTGGAGACGACGGCGCCGGCGCCGATCACGGCTCCATTGCCGACCTTCACTCCCGGCAGAATGGTCGCTCCGTGGCCGATCCAGACGTCATGGCCGATTGTCACCCGGTTCTGCCGCCGCCAGGCGAACAGATCGTGATCGGGCTCCGCATCCTCCCAGTACATCGGCGCGCGATAGGTGAAATGATGCAGCGTCGCTCGCCAGGTCGGGTGGTTGGTGGCGTTGATGCGCACGGCGGCGGCGATGTTGACGAATTTGCCGACCGTCGCGCACCAGATCGAGCCGTCCTGCATGATGTAGGAGTAGTCTGCGAACTCGACCTCGTCGAGTCGCGAGCGTTCCCGGATTTCGGTGAAGCGGCCAAGCGTCGAATTCACGACGCTCGCAGTCGGATGGATGCAGGGTTCGAGGCCGAGTTTCTCGCTCATGCGGCGTATCTCCTCGGCGAGAATTCCGAGACGTCGATGATGCGGTCGGCAACTGCCTCGCGCACTTCCTCGTCGTGGAAAATGCCGATCAGCGCCGTTCCCGCCGACTTTTTCGCGGCGATCATCTCCACCACCACGGCGCGGTTCTTCGCATCGAGGGAGGCGGTCGGTTCGTCGAGAAGAAGGATCTTGTGATCGGTGATGAAGCCGCGGGCGATGTTGACGCGCTGCTGCTCACCGCCCGAGAAGGTGGCCGGCGGCAGCGACCAGAGTTCCTTCGGCAGGTTGAGCTTCGAAAGCAGTTCGGCCGCGCGTTCCCGCGCGTCGCCGGCCGTGACACCGCGCGCCTGCAGGGGCTCGGCGACGATATCGAGGGCGCAGACGCGGGGCACGACGCGTAGGAACTGGCTGACATAGCCGAGCGTCGCGCGGCGCACCTCGAGCACGGTACGCGGCTCGGCCGTTGCGAGATTGACCAGCCGGCCGTCATGTTCGACCAGGATCTGGCCTTCGTCGACGCCGTAATTTCCGTAGAGCATCTTGAGGATCGAGCTCTTGCCGACGCCGGAGGGGCCGCCGAGTACGACGCATTCGCCGGCCCTCACCGAGAAGGAAACATTCGCGACCACCGGCAGGCGGACGCCGTCGCGCAAGTGCATGGTGAAGCTTTTCGCGACTTCTGAGACAACGAGCGGAGTAGCCATGGTTATTTCCCTTTGCGCATGATCTTGACCGGAAACCAGGGTTCACTTTTCGCGATCATGCGTCAGACCTGCAAAATCGAGGAAACGAGGAGCTGCGTGTAGGGCTCTCGCGGATCGTCGAGCACCCGGTCGGTCAGACCCTGCTCGATGACGGCGCCGTCCTTCATCACCATCATCCGGTGCGAAAGGAGCCGCGCCACGGCGAGATCATGGGTGACGATCACCGCCGCCAGGCCGAGATCGTGGACGAGCCCGCGAACCAGGTCGAGCAGACGCGCCTGTACGGAGACGTCGAGACCGCCGGTCGGCTCGTCCATGAAGACGAGGCGGGGAGAGGTGACCAGATTACGGGCGATCTGCAGGCGCTGGCGCATGCCGCCGGAGAAGGCGCGCGGCTGGTCGTCGATCCGGTCCTCTTCGATTTCCACGCGCCTCAGCCAGTCGCCGGCCGCCGCGCGGATATTGCCGTAGTGTCGGTCGCCGACCGCCATCAGCCGCTCGCCGACATTGGCGCCGGCAGAAACCGTCATCCTCAAGCCATCGGCGGGGTTCTGGTGGACGAAACCCCAGTCGGTGCGCATGAGGAAGCGGCGCTCCGCCTCGCTCATGCGCGCGAGGTCCCGATACTGGCCATCGCGCATGTGGTACTCGACGACGCCGGAGGTGGGCATCAGCCGGGTCGAGAGGCAGGAAAGCAGGGTGGTCTTGCCGGAACCGGATTCTCCGACGATGGCGAGCACTTCGCCCGGATAAAGTTCGAAGGAGACGTTGCGGCAGCCGATGCGGCTTCCATAGAATTTCGAGACGTCACTGACTTTCAGAAGCGGCACGGCGCTCATTCTGCAGCCTCCTGACTTTCCTTGGCGGCGGGCGCAAGCATGGCACCGGCATGGCCGTGCGCGCGCCGGTCTTCGCAATGATCTGTATCGGAGCAGACGAACATTCGCCCGCCCTTGTCGTCGAGCACCACTTCGTCGAGATAGACGTTCTCGGCGCCGCAAAGGGCGCAGGGCCTGTCGAACTTCTGCACCTCGAAGGGGTGATCCTCGAAGTCGAGGCTGACGACTTCGGTGTAGGGTGGCACCGCATAGATGCGTTTCTCCCGGCCGGCGCCGAAGAGCTGGAGGGCTTCCGACATATGCATCTTCGGATTGTCGAATTTCGGCGTCGGCGACGGATCCATGACATAGCGGCCCTCGACCTTAACCGGATAGGCGTAGGTGGTGGCGATGTGGCCGTTTCGGGCGATGTCTTCATAGAGCTTCACATGCATCAGCCCGTATTCTTCGAGTGCATGCATCTTGCGCGTCTCGGTTTCGCGCGGTTCGAGGAAGCGAAGGGGTTCCGGGATAGGTACCTGGTAGACGAGTGTTTGACCCTCTCCCAGTTTCTCCTCGGGAATGCGGTGGCGCGTCTGAATGATGGTCGCATCCGCCGTCCTCGTGGTGACGGCGACATTGGCGACCTTCTGGAAAAAGGCACGGATCGAGACCGCATTGGTCGTGTCGTCCGCGCCCTGGTCGATGACCTTCAGCACGTCACTGGGCCCGAGGATCGAAGCGGTCACCTGCACGCCGCCCGTGCCCCAGCCATAGGGCATGGGCATTTCGCGCGAGGCGAAGGGCACCTGATACCCGGGGATTGCGATCGCCTTCAGGATCGCACGTCTGATCATGCGCTTCGTCTGCTCGTCCAGATAAGCGAAATTATAGTTGGCGAGGTCGTTCATTCGGCGGCCTCCTTCATGACGTTCTTGCCGCCGGGCTGGGCGGGTTCGTATTCCCGGCGCATGCGCCTGACCAGGTCGAGCTCGGCCTGGAAGTCGACGTAGTGCGGCAGCTTCAGATGCTCGACGAAGCCGGTCGCCTGGACGTTATCCGCATGCGAGATGACGAATTCCTGATCCTGGGCGGGAGCGACGATGTCCTCGTCGAATTCGTCTGTCCGGAGGGACCGGTCGACCAGCGACATGGACATCGCCTTGCGCTCGCTCTGGCCGAAGACGAGCCCGTAGCCGCGGGTGAACTGCGGCGGCTGTTTGGCCGAGCCCTTGAACTGGTTGACCATCTGGCATTCGGTGACCCGAACGGTTCCGAGCGATACGGCAAAGCCCAGCTCCGGCAGTTCCAGCTCGACCTCGACCTCGCCGATCCGGACTTCGCCGACGAAAGGATGCGTGCGGCCATAGCCGCGTTGAGTGGAGTAGGCGAGCGCCAGCAGGAAGCCCTCGTCACCGCGGGCGAGCGCCTGCAGGCGCAGATCGCGCGCCATCGGAAACTCCATCGGCTCGCGCGTGAGATCGCCCATCACGTGCCCTTCGGGCATCTGGCCGTCGCCCTCGATCAGGCCTTCGCCGTCTAGAATGTCGGAGACGCGCATGACATGTTCGCCGGGCTCTTTGAGTGCCGGCTCATCGACCGCGTCTTCGCCGATCAGCGATGGGTCCAGAAGACGGTGCGTATAATCGAAGGTCGGGCCGAGAAGCTGGCCTCCGGGCAGGTCCTTGTAGGTTGCCGAGACGCGTCGCTCGACCTTCATCCTGGCTGTATCGACCGGTTCGGAATAGCCGAAGCGGGGCAGGGTGGTGCGGTAGGCGCGCAGAATGAAGATCGCTTCGATCATGTCGCCGCGTGCCTGCCGCACGGCAAGCGCCGCAAGCGCGCGGTCGTAGAGCGAGGCCTCCGCCATAACGCGGTCCACGGCGAGGCCGAGCTGCTCGACGACCTGCTCGATGGTTATCGAGGGCAGCGACCGGTCGCCGCGCCGGCGGTCGGCGAGCAGCCGGTGAGCATTGGCAATGGCGGCTTCCCCGCCCTTGACGGCTACATACATGCGCTTACTCCCGCTCGAGTTTCGTGGTGCGCGGCAGGCAGAGCACGGTCTCACCTGACGTCACTACGAGATCTATGCCGCGCGGAAAGATCGCCCGGTTGGCCGTCCAGAGATCAAGGAACACGTCGGGCAAGCCCTTCGGTGCGATGACGATCCCGTTCTTGATTCCCGGTCCCCTGCCGATGAGCGGCTGTCCGCCTTCGAGCGCTTCCACCTCGACGACAAGGGTGGTGGAACGGTCGGGATATTCCTGCGAGCCGAGGCCGAACTGGTCGAAGCCAGGCACGGCAGCGCCCTTCTCGAAGAAGGCGAAGCGGGCCTCGTTCTTCGTGTCGGTCACCGCGGCGCCGGTGTGGAAGGCGATCCACTTCGGCGCTGCGGATTTGGAGAGCGCCGGCGATAGCCAGACCGGGGTGTCATGGTCGCAGAGTGTCAGCGCGACGGCTCCGCTGGCCTCTCCGAGAGGCGGGGGCGGGGAGGCCGCTGTGGAGAGGCGGCCGATGGTGCCCGGGCGTGCGAAGCAGTCCATGAGAGTCCGGAACACGGCCTGGGCTTCGAAGACCGGTTCGGCGAAGGCGCCGCCATAGATTTGCGATTGGGTGCTCATCAATCTTCTCCGCGGACCATGGTGAAGAAATCGACACGGGTCGCGGCCGTTTCCTCGGCCTTGCGACGGTCTTCCGCATCCAGGCGTGCAGCAATCTTCTCGTGGAGCGCCTCGACGCCGGCGCGATATGCGTCGTTCTGGAAGAGAGCGTCGAAAATTGCCGCAAAACGGGCGCGTTCCTTGTCGGTTCCGAGCAACTGTCCGTGGCCGACTTCGCCGGTGGCGAGCCGGACGGTGGCGCGGGAAACGGTGGCCTCGCCGAGATTGAAGGGAGCGCCGCCACCGCCCATCCGTCCGCGCACCATCACGAGCCCCGTCTCGGGACCACGCACCGGCGCGACCTCCGGTTTCGAGCCGATTGCCCCCCAGGCAGCGGAAAGCTCACCGAGCGTCGCCCGCGCCAGAAGCCGCATACTCTCGCGGCGCCGGGCGATGATCTGCGCGTCCTCGCCCGTCCTCGCTGCTTCAGTCGTGACTGCTTCCATCTTCGCACTCCAAAATGTCTATTGATCTAGACAACTATACATCTTATAGCTTTCCATAGCGTTCGCAAATGACAGGCTTGTGACATTTGCGCAGAAACCGGGGCGAAGACGATCGTGATGAAGACTGTTGAAAGACAGACGGGGGTGGCGCTGTGGCGCCAGATCGCCGACCGAATCCGGCTGGCGATAAGCAATGGCGACTATGAGGCGACGGGCATGGTTCCGCCGGAGACGACCCTTGCCGCCCAATTCGGCGTCAACCGGCACACTGTGCGCAGCGCGCTTGCCGCACTCTCCGAAGAGGGGCTGGTGCGCGCCGTGCAGGGCCGCGGTACGATGATAGAGCGCAAGGAGCGCGTCAGCTATCCGATCTCCAGGCGAACCCGCTTCTCCCAGGGGCTCGGCCGGCAGGTCAGGGAGATCGGAACGGAACTCCTTGAACACATGCAGGTGCCGGCGAGCGGCGACATTGCCGAAGCACTCGGCCTTGCCGCCGGCGCCCCTCTCATTGAACTCAGTACCGTCAGCAGTGGTGACGGCCGACCGCTCTCCACGGCTGTCAGCTATTACCCTGCCGAGCGCTTCCCTGATATGGCGGAGGAGTATGCGCGGCTAGGTTCCGTGACCAAGGCCTTTGCCGCGCATGGCCTCGCAGATTATGTCCGCGTCTCGACCGAGATCGTGGCGCGTCATGCAGATGCGCAGGAACTCGTTCTGCTGAAGCTTTCGCCCGGCGCGATCGTCATGGAGGCGCAATCCGTCAATGCGGATCTCTCGGGCCGGCCCGTTGAATACGCGCGCACGCGCTTCGCCGCCGACCGGATGAAGCTCAAGATTGAGACCTGAACGGATTACAGGTTTCGCCGCTTGCCTTCGATCAGATCCAGAATAGCGCGCGCGGCGTCGAGCACGTGGGTGCCGGGGCCGAAGACCGCTGAAACGCCGTTTTCCATAAGATACGCGTAATCCTGCCGGGGAATGACGCCGCCGCAGACCAGGATGATGTCCTCGCGGCCGCGCTCCTTCAGTGCCTCGGCGAGTTGCGGCATCAGCGTCTTGTGGCCCGCGGCAAGCGATGAAACCCCGAGAACGGTGACCTCCTCGGCGAGCGCCAGTTCGGCCGCCTCCTCCGGCGTCTGGAACAGCGGGCCTGCGACGACGTCGAAACCGATGTCACCAAAGGCGGAGGCGATCACCTTGGCCCCGCGGTCATGCCCGTCCTGCCCGAGCTTGGCGACCATGATTTTGGGCTTGTGCCCCAGCCGCTTCGTCACCTCGCCGAGCCGCCCGGCCAGCACGCCGAGCTCGGGGTCGCCCTCGAAGGCCCGGCCGTAAATATCGGTGACGACTTCCGGGACGGCGGTGTAATCGCCGAAAGCCTCGCGCATGGCGTCGGTGATTTCGCCGACGGTGGCGCGTGCCCGCGCAGCCTCGACCGCGGCGGCAAGCAGATTGCCCTTGCCGCTGCGCGCCACATCGGCCAGCGCGTTTAGCGCTTCCTTCATCTTCTGTGAGTTGCGGCGGCGCCTGATCTCCTCGATCCGCTTGATCTGTGCCGTCCGGACTGCGGCGTTGTCGATCTCGAGAATGTCGATCGGCTGCTCGTTCTCGAGCCGGTACCTGTTAACCCCGACGATGACCTCCTCGCCGCGGTCGACGGCCGCCTGACGCCGGGTCGCTGCCTCCTCGATCAGCCGCTTCGGCAGGCCGGCATTGACCGCTTTCGTCATGCCGCCCAATGCCTCCACCTCCTCGATGAGCGCCCAGGCTTTTTCAGCAAGTTCGTTGGTCAGGCTCTCGACGTAATAGGAGCCGGCAAGCGGATCGACGACCCTGGTCACTCCGGTTTCGTGCTGCAGGATGAGCTGCGTGTTGCGCGCGATGCGGGCGGAGAAATCCGTGGGAAGTGCCATCGCTTCGTCGAAGGAATTGGTGTGAAGCGATTGCGTACCGCCGAGCACTGCCGACATCGCTTCGAAAGCGGTGCGGATGATGTTGTTGTAAGGATCCTGTTCCTGGAGCGATACGCCCGACGTCTGGCAGTGCGTCCGCAGCATCAGCGAAGACGCCTTCTCGGGTTTGAACTCCTTCATGATCCGTGTCCAGAGGAGCCGAGCGGCGCGCAGCTTCGCCGCCTCCATGAAGAAGTTCATGCCGATCGCGAAAAAGAAGGAGAGCCGGCCGGCAAAATCGTCGACATTGAGGCCCTTGGCGAGCGCCGCGCGCACATATTCGCGCCCGTCGGCAAGAGTAAAGGCTAGCTCCTGCACGAGCGTCGCCCCGGCCTCCTGCATGTGATAGCCGGAGATCGAGATCGAATTGAACTTCGGCATCTCCTTGGCCGTGTATTCGATGATGTCGGCGACGATCCGCATCGAGGGTTCCGGCGGATAGATATAGGTGTTGCGGACCATGAACTCTTTGAGAATGTCGTTCTGGATCGTCCCGGAGAGCTTGTCGCGGCTGACACCCTGTTCCTCGCCGGCGACGATGAAGGAGGCGAGGATCGGGATCACGGCGCCATTCATGGTCATCGAGACGGAGATCCTGTCGAGCGGGATCCCGTCGAACAGGATCTTCATGTCTTCCACCGAGTCGATCGCGACACCCGCCTTGCCGACGTCGCCCTCGACGCGGGGATGGTCGCTGTCGTAGCCGCGGTGCGTGGCGAGGTCGAAGGCGACGGAGACACCCTGTTGTCCGGCAGCAAGGTTGCGGCGGTAGAAGGCGTTCGAGGCTTCAGCCGTCGAGAAACCGGCATATTGCCGGATCGTCCAGGGCCGGCCGGCATACATTGTGGCGCGCGGACCGCGCAGGAAAGGTTCGAAACCGGGGAGCGAGTTGAGATCGCCCATGCCTGAGGTGTCATCGCTCGTATAGAGGGGCTTGACGTCGATACCCTCAGGCGTGTGCCAGGTGAGGCTCTCGGGGCCGGCCTTGAGTTCTTTCTCGGCGAGGGCTTCCCAATCCTTGATGGTTTTATCGGGCATTGGCTTGCTCCATCGAAGCGTAGTCGGCAGCGGTAAGAGACACCCACGTCGGCACCGCTTCCATCACTCGAACTCCATGATCAACTCGTCCACGGCCAGGCTCGCCCCGGCTTCGATCGCCACGCGCTTCACGATCGAGCGTCTTTCCGCCCTCAATATATTCTCCATCTTCATTGCCTCGACGACGGCGATCGCCTGTCCGGCCTCCACTGTCTCCCCGGCCTTCACCGTGATCGACGTCACCACCCCCGGCATCGGGCAGAGCAGCATCTTCGACGTGTCCGGCGGCAGCTTCTTCGGCATCAGCCGGGCGAGTTCGGCAATGTGTGGGCTTCTGACCCGTGCAACGACGTCGATCCCGCGCCAGCGCAGCCTTATTCCGGTGCCGGCAAGCTCGACCTTCACGCTCATCGGCTGATTTTCTATGTTGAAAGCGGCACGGGTGCGACCGGGGGTCCAGTCAGTTGCGACGGAGACAGATGTCCCGTCGGCAAAGCGTACATAGGTGCCGTCGGCGGAAGCTTCGCATGTGACCTGAATTTCGTGCCCGTCGAGGCTTGCCACCCATTCGTGACCGATGACCCGGCGATGGTTGCCGATGGTGCCCGAGATGCGGCTGGCGCGCTCCTGCAGCGTCTGATTGACGCTCACCGCGATGGCGGCGAGTTTGCGCGCCGCTGTGTCGTCCGGCACCACGCCCTGAAAACCGCCGGCAAACTCCTCGGCGATATAGGCCGTGGTCAGCCGTCCCTCGCGGAAACGATCCTGCTGCATGACGGCTGCAAGGAAGGGCAGGTTGTGGCCGACGCCTTCGATCTCGAACGCGTCGAGCGCATCCGCCATCGCCCGGACGGCGGTCGCCCGGTCCGGACCCCAGGTGCAAAGCTTGGCGATCATCGGATCGTAATACATCGAGATCTCGCCGCCTTCCAAGACGCCGGTATCGTTGCGAATGACGGTACCGTCCGCCCGCGGGCCTTCCTCCGGCGGGCGGTAGCGGCTCAGCCGGCCGATCGAAGGAAGAAAATTGCGGTAGGGGTCTTCCGCATAGAGCCGGCTTTCGATCGCCCATCCGTCGAGCTTCACATCCTTCTGTGCAAAGGCGAGTTTCTCCCCCGCCGCGACGCGGATCATCTGCTCGACGAGATCGAGGCCGGTGACGAGTTCCGTCACCGGATGCTCGACCTGCAGCCGGGTATTCATCTCGAGAAAATAGAAGTTTCCGCGGGCGTCGACGATGAACTCGACCGTGCCGGCCGAAAAATAGGCGACGGCCTTTGCCAGCGCCACCGCCTGCTCGCCCATGGCGCGGCGCGTCTTCTCGTCGAGGAAGGGCGAGGGCGCCTCCTCGATAACCTTCTGGTTCCGCCGCTGGATCGAGCATTCGCGCTCGCCCAGATAGACGATGTTGCCATGCTTGTCGCCGAGCACCTGGATCTCGATGTGGCGGGGCTCGGTCACGAATTTCTCGATGAAGATGCGGTCGTCGCCGAAGGAACTCTTCGCCTCGTTCTTCGATGACTGAAAGCCCTCGCGTGCCTCGTCCTCGGTCCAGGCGATCCGCATGCCCTTGCCGCCGCCGCCGGCAGACGCCTTTATCATCACCGGAAAGCCGATCGAAGCGGCGATGCGTGCGGCCTCGTCCGCATCCCCGATCAGCCCCATATGGCCGGGAACGGTGGAAACGCCTGCTTCGGCGGCAAGCTTCTTCGAGGTGATCTTGTCGCCCATCGCTTCGATGGCCCTGACTGGCGGACCGATGAAGGTTACGCCCTCTTTCTCCAGAGCCTCGGCGAAGGCGGAATTTTCAGAAAGGAAGCCGTAGCCAGGATGCACCGCATCGGCGCCGGTCTTGCGGATTGCCTCAAGAATCCTGTCTATGACGATATAGGACTGGTTTGAGGGTGAGGGGCCGATAGGAACGGCCTCGTCCGCCATGCGCACATGCATCGCGTCGCGGTCCGCATCCGAGTAGACGGCGACGGTCGGGATGTCGAGAGACTTCGCTGTGCGGATGACGCGGCAGGCGATTTCACCACGATTGGCAATGAGGATTTTCTTGAACATGTTTTCCATGGGGTTCTCCCGTCAAAGCGGGATCGTGTCGTGCTTGCGCCACCGGGTCTCCAGCTGCTTGCTGCGCAGAGACGCGAAGGCACGGGCAATGCGACGGCGGGAGGAATGCGGCATGATCACCTCGTCGATGAAGCCGCGCTCTGCGGCAACGAAGGGATTGGCGAAGCGCTCCTCGTATTCCTTCGTCCGCGCGGCGATCTTCTCCTTGTCGCCGAGCTCGGACCGGTAGAGGATTTCGGTCGCGCCCTTGGCTCCCATCACGGCGATCTCGGCCGTCGGCCAGGCGTAATTCACATCGGCGCCGATGTGTTTGGACGCCATGACGTCATAGGCGCCGCCATAGGCCTTGCGGGTGATCAGGGTCACCATGGGGACCGTCGCCTGACTGTAGGCGAAAAGCAGCTTGGCGCCGTGCTTGATGACGCCGCCATATTCCTGGGCGGTGCCGGGAAGGAAGCCGGGCACATCGACAAGCGTCAGGATCGGGATGGAGAACGCGTCGCAGAAGCGGACGAAGCGTGCGGCCTTGCGCGAGGAGTCGATATCGAGGCAGCCGGCGAGCACCAACGGCTGGTTGGCCACGACGCCGACCGTCTGGCCCTCGATGCGGATGAAGCCCGTTATGATGTTCCGGGCGAAGCTTGCCTGCAGTTCGAAGAAGTCGCCCTCGTCGGCAATGGCGATGATCAGTTCCTTCATGTCGTAGGGCTTGGCGGCACTGTCCGGGATCAGGCTGTCGAGCCGCATCTCGATGCGCCCCGGATCGTCATGGAAGGGCCGGACCGGAGGCTTCTCGCGATTGTTGAGCGGCAGGAAGTCTAACAGCAGCCGGACGTGCTCGAGCGCCTCTATGTCGTTTTCATAGGCACCGTCGGCGACGGAGGATTTCGTCGTATGCGTGCGGGCACCGCCGAGTTCCTCCGCGGTGACGATCTCATTGGTGACCGTCTTCACGACGTCCGGCCCGGTCACGAACATGTAGGAACTGTCGCGCACCATGAAGATGAAATCCGTCATCGCCGGCGAATAGACGGCTCCGCCAGCACAGGGGCCCATGATCACCGAGATTTGCGGAATGACGCCCGAGACCTCTGCATTGCGGCGGAAGACCTCGGCATAGCCGGCAAGCGACGAAACGCCTTCCTGGATGCGGGCGCCGCCGGAATCGTTGAGGCCGATGACCGGCGCACCGTTCCTTGCAGCCATATCCATGATCTTGCAGATCTTCTGCGCATGCGTCTCCGAAAGCGAGCCCCCGAGGACGGTGAAGTCCTGGCTGAAGACATAGACCTGTCGGCCGTTGATCGTGCCCCAGCCGGTGACGACGCCGTCGCCGGCGATCTTCTGGCTACCCATGTCGAAATCGACGCAACGATGCGTCACATACATGTCGTATTCTTCGAAGGAGCCCTCGTCGAGAAGCACGTCGATGCGCTCGCGTGCCGTCAGCTTGCCTTTGCCGTGCTGCGCGGCGATGCGACGTTCGCCGCCGCCGACCCTTGCCTCGGCCCGCCGGGCTTCCACCTGTTCAAGTATCGCGCGCATCGCGCTCCTCCCTGTCTTGCCGATAGTGCAGAGGCTTTCCGGCCTTCGCAATAGCGCCGAAGGCCTGATGGAAAAACGTCCGATGATGTGCAAATGTGAAACATAGAATGTTGCGAAGCGCAAATTGCAAAATTGCGAACACGAGTTGAATCATGGCGATTGGCAAGCTGTATATCGGCCGCAAGGTCAGGGATCTGAGGGATGGCAAGCGGCTGACGCAGGCGCAGTTCGCCGAGCGGATCGGCATATCCACGAGCTATCTCAATCAGATCGAGAACAACCAGCGTCCGGTGTCGGCGTCGGTGCTGCTGGCGCTCGCCGAAAAATTCCAGATCGATATCGCCGAACTTTCCTCGGGCGAGAGCGACCGGCTTCTCTCAGCGCTATCGGAGGCGCTGAGCGATCCCCTGTTCGAGACCTATTCGCCGAGCCTGCAGGAGCTGAAGCTCGTTGTCCAGAATGCGCCGGGTCTTGCCCATGCGCTGATCTCCTGCCACCAGGCCTATCGGCGCAACAGCGAGCAGCTCGCCAGCATCGACGATACGATCGGCCGCGGCGCTTCTTTCGTCGAGACGACGCCTTATGAAGAGGTTCGGGACTTCTTCCACTTCGTCGACAATTACATCCACGAAATCGATACGCTTGCCGAGACTTTGGCCGACGAGCTGGGCCTTGGCGATGGCGACAACCATGCGGCCCTTGCGGCCTATCTCGAAGAGCGCCACGGGATACGTGTCGTGCGCGGGGCAGCCGGCGACGAGGCGATCCGCCGTTTCGATCCGCGCGCCCGCGTGCTCACGCTCAATCCTTACGCCCCGGCGGCGACACGCGACTTTCAGCTGGCATTGCAGATCGCCCAGACACGCGCCCGCGAGGAGATCGATCGGGTGGCGGGGAGCGCCGGCTTCCGCACCGAGGAGGCCTATGAGATCTGTCGAATCGGGCTGCAGAACTATTTTGCCGGTGCGCTGATCCTGCCCTATCAGCCGTTCCTCAAGGCCGCGCGCGAATTGCGTCACGACGTGGAACTCCTTGCAGCCCGCTTCGGTGCCTCGCTGGAGCAGGTTTGTCACCGGCTTTCGACGCTGCAGCGGCCCGGGCAGAAGGGCATCCCCATCTTTTTCGCGCGGATCGACCGCGCCGGCAACATCACCAAGCGCCACAGCGCCGCCAAGCTGCAATTCGCCCGTTTCGGCGCGGCCTGTCCGTTATGGAACGTGCACCAGGCCTTCGAGACGCCCGGCCGCATCATCCGCCAGCTCGCGGAGACGCCGGACGGCGTGCGTTATCTCTGTCTCGCGACCCAGATCACCAAGGGCGGCGGCGGCTACCGCGCCGCCCATCCCCGTTATGCCTTGGCGCTCGGCTGTGAAATCTCCTACGCCGATGCCTTCGTCTATGCGGACGACATGGACCTCGGCAACCGCGCCGCCTACGATCCGATCGGTATTTCCTGTCGCATCTGCGAGCGCACGAGATGCGCGAGCCGCGCGGTGCCGCCGCTCAAGCGCAAGCTGATCGTCGACCATGACATGCGCGGCGCTCTGCCGTATCGTCTGAGTGAGAGCTGACCTCCCTCTCTGTTCGTTTTTGAACAGATGCTGTGAGAATTTACGCCTGTGCCTGTACGGCGTTTGTTGTAACTAGAGCGGGATAAGGAAAAGTGGGTGCGGTTTTCCGCCCGCATCCCGCTCTAATTTATTGGAATCGATCGCGATCTTTTTAGGGTCGACACGACCTAAAAACATCGTGATCGAGGCGCTACACCATCACTATGCGGGTCAGGGAGGACATGCATATGGATTTTCGCCTGTCGGAGGAGCAGGAGGCCATCCGCACGATGGCGTTCGATTTTGCGCGGGACGAGATCGCGCCCCACGCCGTCGACTGGGACCAGCAGAAGCACTTTCCTGTGGAGACCTTGCGCGCGGCGGCCGCGCTGGGGATGGCCGGCATCTATGTGCGCGACGATGTCGGCGGAACGGGTCTTACCCGTCTCGACGCGGCCATGATCATCGAGGCGCTCGCGACCGGCTGCCCCGCGATCGCCTCCTTCGTTTCGATCCACAATATGTGCGCCGGCATGATCGACCGCTACGGCACGGACGAGCAGCGCCAGCGCCTGCTTCCGCCGCTTCTCACCATGGACGTCCTGGCGAGTTATTGCCTGACGGAGCCCGGGTCCGGCTCGGACGCGGCCGCGCTCAAGACAAAGGCGGTGCGCGAGGGTGAGGCCTATCTGCTTACCGGCCAGAAACAGTTCATTTCCGGCGCAGGAGTGTCCGGGCTCTATATCGTCATGGCGCGCACTGGCGAGGAGGGGCCGAAGGGTATCTCCGCCTTCGTCGTCGAGAAGGACGCTCCGGGGCTGACCTTCGGCGCCAATGAGAAGAAGATGGGCTGGCATGCCCAGCCGACGCGGGCGGTGATGCTCGACAGTGTTCGCGTTCCCGTCGAGAATCGCCTGGGGGCCGAGGGCGAGGGCTTCAGGATCGCCATGGCCGGCCTCGACGGCGGAAGGCTCAACATCGCCGCCGCCTCGCTCGGCGGCGCGCAATCCGCTTTCCACAAGGCGCTCGCCTACGTCCAGGGGCGCCGCGCATTCGGCAAGGCGATCGGCGAATTCCAGGCGTTGCAGTTCCGCCTTGCCGACATGGCTACGGATCTGGAAATCGCCCGGACATTCCTCTGGCGGGCGGCCTCCGCCCTCGATGCGGCGGACCCGGAGGCCACGAAGCTTTGCGCCATGGCCAAACGTTTTGTCACGGATCGCTGCTTTGCTGTCGCCAATGACGCACTGCAATTGCATGGCGGCTACGGCTATCTCGCCGACTACGGCGTCGAGAAGATCGTCAGGGATCTGCGGGTGCACCAGATACTCGAAGGCACAAACGAAATCATGCGGCTGATCGTGTCGAGGGCGATCACGGGACGGAAATAGGAAGGATTTTCGATGGAGATGCAGGCAACGTTTCCGGAGGTCATCGTCGAGCGCCAGGGCGCTATCGGCAGACTGCGGCTCAACCGTCCGCGGGCACTGAACAGCCTCAATCGCACGATGATCCGCGCGATCGCTGCGGCGCTGACAGAATTCGAGCGTGATCCGGCGATTGCCGCAGTGCTTGTCACCGGAGAAGGTGAAAGGGGCCTCTGCGCCGGCGGCGACATCCGCATGATCTACGAAAGCGGCCGCGAACGGCCTGAGGAAGGTGCGCAGTTCTGGCGCGAGGAGTTCATCGTCAACAGCCGAATTTCCGCCTATTCCAAGCCCTATGTCGCGATCATGGACGGCATCGTCATGGGCGGCGGCGTCGGCGTTTCCTCCCATGGCAGCCACCGCATCGTGACCGAGAGAACGCGGTTCGCCATGCCGGAAACGGGGATCGGCTATTTCACCGATGTCGGCGCGACCTGGCTCCTGCCGCGCGCGCCGGGCGAATTCGGTACCTATCTCGGCCTCACCGGCCGGGATATCGGGGCGGCGGCGGTCATCCATGCGCGGCTTGGCGACAGCTTCGTGCCCTCGGAGAGGATTGATGAACTCGTCGCCATTCTCGCCTCGCTGCCCGCTTCGGCCAAGGCCGAGGATGTTTCGGCGGCGATCCGCACCGTCTCGGCCCAGGCGCCGGCTTCGGCGCTGCTCGATCATCAGCCCGTCATCGACCGCTGCTTCGCTTCCGATACGGTTGAGGAAATCCTCGGCGCGCTGGAAAATGAGGGCACGGACTTTTCGCGCGAGACGCTGGACTTGCTGAAAACCCGATCGGCGATCAGCCTCAAGCTGACGCTCGCTTTGCTGCGGGCCGGGCGCGCCAGCGCCAGCCTGGACGAATGCCTGGAGCGGGAATATGCCGCGACCCTCGGTATGCTTTCCAATCCGGATTTCTACGAGGGTGTCAGGGCAGCAGTGATCGACAAGGATCGCAATCCCAAATGGTCCGTCGGGCTTTCGCAGGTGACCCCGGCGGTGCTCGACCGCTTCCAGAGGAACGAAGGCGCCCCGCTTTTTGCCGGGCAGGCGTAGGCGGCGACGCATCGATCATATCAGGCAGACACAAGTTGAAGAGGAGAGGCCTATGACGAAGATCGCCTTTATCGGACTTGGCAATATGGGCGGGCCGATGGCTGCCAATCTGGTGAAGGCGGGCCACGCGGTCACCGGCTTCGACCTTTTGGAAGCCTCGCGCAACGCCGCCGCCAAGAGCGGGGTTTCGGTGGCGGGTTCGATCGCCCAGGCCGTGCGCGAGATGGAGTGCGTCATCACCATGCTGCCGGCGAGCGCGCATGTTCTTTACGTCTGGGACGAGCTGCTCGGCTTCGTCGACCCCGGCACCCTTCTGATCGACAGTTCGACCATCGATGTCGAGAGTGCGCGCAAGGTGCATGGGCTTGCCGAAAAGGCCAATTGCCCCTCGCTCGACGCACCTGTTTCCGGCGGCACCGCCGGGGCGGCGGGCGCTACATTGACGTTCATGGTCGGGGGGAGCGACGGCGCTTTCTCGCGCGGCAAGCACCTGCTCGAAGCAATGGGCAAGAAGATCGTCCATTGCGGCGATGCCGGTGCCGGCCAGGCTGCGAAGATCTGCAACAACATGATCCTCGGCGTCTCCATGGCGGCGGTCTGCGAAGCCTTCGTGCTTGCCGAGCGGCTCGGCCTATCGCATCAGGCGCTCTTCGACGTGGCCTCGACCTCGTCCGGCCAGTGCTGGTCGCTGACGACCTACTGCCCGGTGCCGGGGCCGGTTCCGACATCGCCGGCCAACAGCGGCTACAAGCCCGGTTTCGCCGCAAGCCTGATGCTGAAGGACCTGAAACTCTCACAGCAGGCCGCCAGCGCCAGCGGTGCGGCGACCCCCATGGGCGCGCAGGCGATGCAGCTCTACAGCCTCTTCGAGAAGCTCGGCCACGGGTCAGAGGATTTCTCGGCGCTGATCCATCTGCTCAGGGGGAACGAGGAAGGGAAGGCCGAGTAGACCACCCACCGCGTTACCCGCTCACATCTGTACCGTCATCCCGCCGTCGACTGTGAGCGTGATGCCGTTGACGAAACTCGCAGCGGGCGAGGCAAGGAACACGGCGGCAGGCGCGATCTCTTCCGGCCGACCCCACCGCTTCAGCGGAATGCGCATGTCGACGAAAGCCGTGAGTGCCGGGTCGGCTGCGAGATGCGCGTTGGTTTCGGTTGCGAACCAGCCAGGCGCGATCGCGTTGACGGTGAGATTGTCGGCTCCGAGCTCGACAGCAAGTGAGCGAGTTAGCGCCGAGAGGCCGCCCTTCGCCGCCGTATAGGCGGGATCACCGGCCCGCGCCGCGAAGGCGGCAATCGAGGTCACGAATATCAGTCGTCCGGCGGCCGAACGCCGGAGATGCGGCAGCGCGGCCCTTGCCATGGCATAGGCCGCGGTAAGGTCGGTGTTCAATAGCGCCGCGAATTCGTGCGGCTCCATCGCTTCCGTGCCACGGCGGTCGCGTTCCCCGACCGCATGAAGCAGAATGTCGAGCCCGCCTGTCTTCTCGACCGCTGCGGCAACAATCGCATCTGCATCGCGGGTTATGTCGCCGGGTGCGATGCCGGTCTCGATGCCATCGCGTGCCAGCCGCGCGCGCGCCTCTTCAAGGTTTTGGCGATTGCGGCCGTTGATCACGGTCCAGGCGCCGGCCCTGGCAAGCGCCTTGGCAATCTCAAGGCCGAGCCCACGTCCGCCGCCGGTAACCAGAGCAGTTTTGCCGTTGAGGTCGAACATCGGTTTCCCTCGTCGCTTAGTGGACCACCGGCTGCAAGGCGGGTTTCAGGCGTAGCTTCTGAGCGTTGCCGCAGATCCATGCTGCAGGAGACCCGCCAGCGCCTTGATGAGCGCGGAGCGGAAGGGAGCGCTGGCCGGAAGATCCGTGCCGAAGACGTCCGCCATCGTCAAAAGGGCATCGACGATGCGATCCGGCTCGTCAAGTCCCCGGGCGAGTTCGGCGATGCGGCCTGCATGCGGATCGCGAACGTCGATGGTCCCGTCCGCCTCGTCCAGGCCCCGCGCATATCGCATCCAGGCAGCGACTCCCAGCGCCAGCCGGTCATAGCCGGCCCCTGCCTGCAACCGGTCGCGGATCGTGCCGAGAAGGCGCTGCGGCAACTTCTGCGAGCCGTCCATGGCGATCTGCCAGGTGCGGTGACGAAGCGCCGGATTGCGAAAGCGCAGGAGCAGTTCGGACCGGTAGGCCGGAAGGTCGAAACCCGGCAGTTCCGGAAGCGTGGGGCTGACCTCTTCACGCATCAATCCTTCGATCAATGCTTGCATGCCCGGGAGGGCCATCGCATCCGCCACCGTCTCGGCGCCTGCGAGATAGCCGAGATAGGCGAGCGTCGAATGGCTTCCGTTCAGAAGCCGGAGCTTCATGAACTCAAAGGCGGAGACGTCATCGACGAAGAGCGCGCCGGCCTTTTCCCAGGCAGGACGGCCGAGCGGGAAATCGTCCTCTATCACCCATTGCCGGAAGGGTTCGGTCATGATCGGCCAGGCATCTTCAAGACCCAGAGCCTCGGCGACCGCGCTCCGGTCGGCATCCGTCGTTGCCGGAACGATGCGGTCGACCATCGTCGATGGCGAGGCCACATTGCGGACCAAGGCGGCGAGGGCCGGATCGCGCAACTCCGCGAACTGCTCGACGATACGTTTCAGGACGTTGCCGTTGCCGGGAAGATTGTCGCAGGACAGCAGCGCGAACGGCGCGATACCGGCGCGGACGCGGCGCGAAATCGCCTCGACAATGAAACCGATTGCCGAGCGCGGGCACGCCGGATTGGCGAGATCGTGGGCGATATCCGGGTGGTTTTCGTCGAGCGTCCCGGTCGCGGGATTATGGCAATAGCCCTTCTCGGTGATTGTCAACGACACGATGCGCGTGGCCGGATCGGCCATGCGGCGAAGGACGGCCTCCGGGTCTTCCGGCGCGCATAAGAGCTCGACGACGCTGCCGATCACGCTGAAGTCGGTCCCCGCGCCGTCCTTTACGGCGAGCGTATAAAGCCCGTCCTGCGGCCGAAGAGCATCGCGCGTGTCCGGGCTGCGCAGCGATACGCCGCAGATGCCCCAGGAGGGGTCTTCTGCAAGCAGGGCATCGGTCAAGGCGGCCTGATGCGCGCGATGAAAGGCGCCGATGCCGAGATGGACGATGCCGACGGCAACAGCTCCGAGGTCGTATGCGGGGCTTTTGACGGAGGCGGGCAGGCGGTCGAGCGTCTCTTGCGAAAGGCGCATCAGAAGGCCCGCCCTTTTTCGGTATCCGCTTGTTCAATTTCTGCAGACGGCGCCGTCTTTGCGCCACGCGCTGTGGCAGTCTGCGCCATGGTAACCACCCTCACTTGGTTGCGGTGTTTGGCATTCACGCGGCTTCCTCCCTGCGTCGATCGGCTGCAAAACTGGTATACCAGCCGCCAGAGGCGCGTCAACCGAGGTCGCCCTGCCGCCTACCCGGGCATCGCCTATTGCATGTTCCTTTAATCGGATCCGATTGAAGGACAAAAACATGCAGCAGATCAAAGTGCTACAGCGACCATTGTGCGTCTGATAAGACACACGGCGCTGTAGGTCATCGGCACGGCAAGGCTGCAGACCGGCGTCACGCCGCTGCGGCGGTCACTCAAATGCCATAAAACTGGGGAGGCTCACGAGGGATCGAGCACGATCTTCGCCGCCCGCCCTGGCGCCAACTGCGCCGATTGTTCTTTGCCGCGGTAGTCTGCGCTTGGGGCGGGCATCATCCCAAGGACCTGCATGAGAAGGTTCGCCGCGACCAAAGCCGAACAGCGAGGTTCACCGCGATGCATTCCATCCGAGACCGTCTTCCCGTCTCCATCATCATAGCGAATTACAATTATGCCCGGTTTCTAAACCGTGCGATCGACAGCGCGCTCAGTCAGAACCATGCGAATGTCGAGGTCATCGTCGTCGACGACGCGTCGACCGACGGGTCCGCAGATGTAATCTCATCCTACGGAGCGCGGATCAAAGCCTGTCTGAGGAAGGCGAATGGCGGTCACGCGGCCGCGTTCAACACCGGCTTCGCCGAAAGTCGAGGGGAGATCGTTTTTTTTCTCGACGCCGACGACTTCCTCTATCCGACGGCGGTATCCGAACTGCTGGCGCGCTGGGATGACGACACGGCCCAAATGCAGTTCCGGCTGCACCTGGTAGACGAGGGGCAGCGCGTGAAGGACATCTTCCCGCCGCTCGAGGTTCCGTTCGACTCCGGTGACGTCACGCCGCAACTGGCGCGCCGCGCCCGTTATCAGACGACGGTCACCAGCGGATTGGCTTTCGCGCGCAAGGCCTTGGATGTCATAATGCCTGTTCCGGAAGTCGAGTTCCGGCAGGGCGCCGACGGCTACCTCGTCACGCTTGCACCGCTTTACGGAAAGGTGACGTCGCTCGATGCCTGCCTCGGTGCCTATCGGATACATGGGGGCAATCATTCGGTCTTTGCCGAGAAACTCGGACAGAGGGCGCGCTGGCGGGTGGAACATGATTTTCACCGGCTGCAGGCGCTTACGGAACAGGCCTCCCAAGTCGGATTGTCGATTTCGCCGAAGGCGAACCTGCGCGACCCGGTGCATCTGGAGGAGCGCATCGCGTCGCTCTGCGTGGACAGCGGGCGCCACCCGGTGGCCGCGGATTCGAGGCTCGGCCTCGCCGCCGCCGGTGCGGTCGCCAGTATGCGTATGAATGTCTCGCTGCGCCGCCGTGCGATGCTGGCAGCCTGGTTCGTCTCCGTTGGGCTTCTGCCGCCGCGCATGGCGCAGGCGGTACTTTCGTGGAAGCTCGTCTCATCTTCACGGCCGGCTTTCCTCATGCGGCTGTCGAGAACCATACGCCACGCCATGGGCTAGAGGTGGGTTCTCCTCGGGGAGCGGTCAGCCCGCGCGGTCGCGCACTCACATGTGTGACGTTTTCGTGTCCGCTCAGACTTCAGAGCGCGAGCGTGGCCTCGATTTTCGCCGGATGCGGCGGGTCGACTCCCTTGCGCGCAAGGTGCAGGCGATCCGCCTGTGGACGGGGGGCACGTCCATCTTTTTCATGCGCCGCTGGAGCAGCTCCCAGCACGCATGGCCGAGCTCGTCCAACGGCTGCTCGATCGTGCTGACATAGGGGCGCAGGACGGTCATCCAGTCGGAGTCGTCGAAGCCGAGCAAAGACACGTCTTGCGGGAATGCGAGGTCCAGCGCCCTGATCGCCTTTGCGGCGCCCAAGGTCGCGACATAGGCCGACGCGAAGACCGCAGTCGGCCGGCCGGCCCTTCGGAGTTCCTGCTCGATGGCGCTGCGGCAGCTCTCGATGCTCAGGCCTCCATAGACCACATTCGCATCGGAGACGCCCGCGTCCTGCATCGCCTTACGGTAGCCGGAAACGCGCTCCTCCATGTTGGCGAGCCCCGGCGCGGTCGCGAGAAAGGTGATGCGCTTGTGACCGAGCTCGATCAGGTGCCGGGCTCCCATCAGTGTCGCCTGTTCGTTGTCGGCCGAGACCGTGTCGAAGCCTTCGACCGCAAAGGCACGGTCGACCAGCACCGTAGGAATGCCGCTGATGGCGGAGTGCGGCGAGGTCTCGATGGAGTCCCTGCTTGGCGATATGATCAATCCGTCGACCTGTCGTGAAACAAGTGCGCGAATACGTTCTCGTTCCTCCGCTGCCTCCTCGTAGCTGCTCATGAGCAGGATCTGAAAGCCGGATTTGGCAGCCTTGAGTTCCAGTTCGCGGACAAGCCCTGAAAAAAACGGGTTGGTCATGTCCGGCACGACGATGCCGATGGATTTTGTCCGGCCGAAACGCAGGCTCGAAGCCAGATGATTCGGCCGGTAGTCGAGTTGAGCAATGGCGTCGAGGACGGCCTTGCGCAGGGGTTCGGCCACGAGTTTCTTGCCCGTGAGCACATTGGAAACCGTCCCGGGCGCCACGCCGGCAAGCGCCGCCACCTCCCGGATCGTTGCAGCCTTGTTTGCGCCGCCAACCATTTGCAGAACTCGTTACATGCATCGAAACGCCCGATCATATCGATCCCGGCGCCGGCTTCAACGATCTCCTCACCGGCGTGACGGACCAGGCGATCTACAGCGCCGTGCGTCTTATCAGACGCACAAAGGTCGCTGTAGCACTTTGATCTGCTGCATGGTTTGTCCTTCAATCGGATCCGATCAAAGGAAACATGCAGTAGGGAGACCGCGGCAGGGGCTTATCAGGACACCGTGACCGGTTTCGATCTCAGCCGGCGCACTGTGGCCGGGTCGGCCCTTCGGCATAGCTGCGGTGGCAGGCCCCTCATGATGAGTTCCGCATCGGCGACCGCCATCGAGCCGAGAGCATAAAACGCGTCGCGCGTGCCGCCGGTCCGGTGAGCGGACAGAAGCAGACCGGGGGTCGTGCGCACCGGGTCATCCGGTGCGACGGGCTCTTCGGGGAAAACGTCGGTGGCCACGCGGATGTGCCCGGAACCGGCGGCCTCGAGCATCGCCGGAAAATCGACGACTGCCGCGCGGCTCATGAGCAGGAAGGCGGCGCCTTTGCGCATCAGGGAAAATTCGCGCGCCCCGATGAACCCTTCATTCTCACTGGTAACGCTCGCAAAGACGAACACGACCTGACTCTCGGACAGGAGTTCGTCGAGACTGGACGGAACGCAGTCCGCGCGCTGGACGATCTCTTCCGGAAGCCACGGATCGAAAACGCGAACATGATTGCGGAACGGGCGGATGAGCTCGCGCAGCTGTTGCCCGAGATCACCGAAGCCGATGATGCCGACCGGAGCGCCGGCGAACCGAAAGGTCTCCTCATTGCCAGCAAGGCCGTACTGCTCGGCGCCGACACGGAAGTCGCGATCTGCCTTTGTAATCCCTCGGGCGAGGTCCAGAGCCATTGCCAGCGAAGCCTCGGCTACAGGCGAGGCGAAGGCGGATGCCGGGGTGATCACCCAGATGCCACGCTCTACGCAGGTTTGATAGTCGATGTTCGGAAGGAAGTTGCTTTCGACATTGATGATTGCCTTAAGTTTTCGTGCCCGGTCCAGACGTTCCTTCGGCATGTCTGTCTGGCCAAAGATCAGCACGGCATCAGGGAGAAGCGCGTCCACCTGCTCGGCCGGCATGGGCCGGTCCTCGGAGATGACGACCTCACCAAGCCGATGCAGCCTCGCCTTTACGCTCGGGTCCATGATGAGGTCCACTGTCCGCGGCAGCGGATCGACAAGGATAACGTCGCGACTCATAAGCTCCTCCTAATCCCTGCAAAATCAACTAATGGGAAAAACGTTTTTCTGCAATACGGATCTGTTTGCTGCATTCAGAGAGCCGGCGACAGCCACCCAGCCCGCAGAAGCGCTTCGGGCCTCGATGGTTCGGCGAGAGCTCCCTGCCAGCGGGTTCGAGTTCTTTTGGGGACTGCGCTGACACGGCCTCCATTACATCCGGCAAGAAGTGCCGGAAGGCTGTTCCGTGGCAGAACCTGTCCTATATTCACTGACGACCACCTTCATCGAGCAGAGCCGCGCATCCGGCGCGAAGGCCGTTGCGATAAACCGGGAGAAAGAGCATGCGCATTGAACCCGTCTTTCTGTTCGATCTGGACGGCACACTCGTCGACAGCGTCTACCAGCACGTGCTTGCCTGGAAAGAGGCCTTGGACGCCGAAGGGATCGACCTCTCGGTTTGGCGCATTCATCGTAAGATCGGCATGAGCGGCGGGCTCTTCGCCGACCAGCTCCTGCGAGAAACGAATATGGAAATCAGCGCGGAACGGGTAGGTCGCTTGCGTCAGTACCACGCCGCCGCCTACAAGCGGCAAGCCGACAGCATCCGGCCGCTGCCAGGCGCGCGTGAACTCCTGACATGGCTTACCGATGCGAAGATCTCCTATGCGATCGCCACGAGCGGGCGGATGGAGACGGCGGCCGTCAATCTGGCCGCGCTTGGTATCGATCCGGCGGTCGTGCCGGTCGTCACCCGGGATCTGGTCAAATATGCCAAGCCTGATCCGGACCTCTTTCTCGCTGCCGCCGAGCAACTCGGCGCACCGATCGAGACGGCGGTCGTCGTCGGGGACAGTATCTGGGACATGCTGGCTGCGGTACGCTGCCGCGCCCTGGCCATCGGGTTGCTGAGCGGAGGCTACGGACATGAGGAATTGCGGCACGCCGGCGCCTACCGCATTTTCGAAGACCCGGCCGACATGCTGCATCACATAGACGAGGTTGGCGGGCGGAGGTGAATTACGGGCGCTGCCGGCTCAGTGCTTCGTTTCGTCGACCAGGGCTTCTTCGTGATACCAGCAGCCGTCAACGGCAGCGCACACGTCTGACGGTGCGACGTCCGGCTTGCGCTGGGCTTCGGAACGCCGCTCTTCGGCCTTCCGCGAAACGGAAGCCGGAAACTTCAGGATCGTAGCAGACTTGCCGTAAAGACTTGTGGCCATGCTCTGGTCTCCCGTGAGTTCTGCGAGAAACATAGTGCAACCGGACATAAATTGCACATGTTTTACGCCAGTTGCTGAAAAATCGTTCAACCCGCTGCCGGAATCACGGGCATGGCCTTCGGCTGCCACCAGCGTGGTGCCTCCGGGTGCTGATTTTTAGGCAGCGGCGCTCGAGCGGCGGCTTTTCAGGCGAACGACTTCCTGCCCATCACGGCAATTTCCTCGGCGGGGCCGGGGTAAACGCCGCGAGACTACCAATAAAATCAACGGCGTGGGCTCTGCTGAGAACGCGACAAAGCACGCGAGCGCCATCGTTGCGCATCACATGCTGCGCGGTACTTTCCTTCACAAGGCGCTACGCCAGCTGGAAAGTGGAGACGCCCCAAAGCGAGTTGGCACGTTTGATGCTTAAGGCAAATGGATCCCTGGCGGCCAGACGCATTTGGCGCCGAAGCCGTGTCAGGATTTGCCGAACCTCGCAGTACCCACGTTAGAGAGATTGACTGATGACCAAGTATAAGCTCGAGTACATCTGGCTTGATGGCTACACGCCCGTACCAAATCTCCGCGGAAAAACGCAGATCAAGGAATTCGACGCGTTTCCGACGCTCGAGCAGCTTCCGCTCTGGGGCTTTGACGGCAGCTCTACGCTGCAGGCCGAGGGCCGCAGCTCCGATTGTGTGCTGAAGCCGGTTGCCGTCTATCCCGATCCGGTCCGCACGAATGGCGCATTGGTCATGTGCGAGGTGATGATGCCGGACGGCAAGACACCGCATGCGTCGAATACCCGGGCAACGGTCCTCGATGACGAAGGCGCCTGGTTCGGCTTCGAGCAGGAATATTTCTTCTACAAGAACGGCCGCCCACTGGGCTTCCCGGAGCAGGGCTATCCGGCGCCGCAGGGCCCATACTATACCGGCGTCGGCTACAAGAATGTCGGCGACGTCGCGCGCCAGATCGTTGAAGAGCATCTCGACATCTGCCTTGCTGCGGGCATCAACCACGAAGGCATCAACGCCGAAGTGGCCAAGGGGCAATGGGAGTTCCAGATCTTTGGCAAGGGTTCCAAAAAAGCTGCCGACGAGGTCTGGCTGGCGCGCTATCTCCTGCTGCGCCTGACGGAAAAATACGGCATCGACGTCGAATTCCACTGCAAGCCGCTCGGCGACACGGACTGGAACGGCTCGGGCATGCACGCGAACTTCTCGACGGCCTATCTGCGTGAAGTCGGCGGCCAGGACTATTTCGAAGCGCTGATGGCAGCCTTCGAGAAGAACCTGCACGACCACATCAACGTCTATGGCCCTGATAACCATTTGCGCCTGACTGGCAAGCACGAGACGGCGCCGTGGGATAAGTTCAGCTACGGCGTGGCAGATCGCGGCGCCTCTATCCGCGTGCCCCATAGTTTCGTCAACAATGGCTATCGCGGCTATCTCGAAGATCGCCGCCCGAACTCCCAGGGCGACCCCTACCAGATCGCTTCTATCATCCTGAAGACGATCTCGAGCGTGCCGACGGCGGTCGCCAAGGTCGCTTGATCTCTCTCCCGACTTTTTATGGCGCCGGCTCGATTGCCGGCGCCATTTTTTATTGTCCGATGCCACATCCTTGCTCGCCGGCTTTCTGCTGGGGCACCTCGGCCGGCAGTTCTCGGGGTTCCCCTCAAATTCCGTGGATTGTGCAATTGCCGGTGTGTTGTAACTTACCGTGTACGACTCTGGAGTGCGGACTGCACGCCGGTTTCATCAGGGGGTAATGGATGCCGGACATTTCGCCGGGCCGCACAAGCTTCGCGGCCAGTGACAGGGCACTTCGCCGCTTGTCGATATTGAATGCTCATGTCTTGCCGGGGGCTCCGTCTGCCTCAAGCGATCGCATTCGGTGCGAATTCAACAAACTCCTTCTCGGTTCGGTTGCCTCGATTGCGCTCTTTTGCAGCCTCGACTCCGAGGCTCGGGCGGCCTGCGTCGAAACGAGCCCCGGCGCCTACGACTGCTCGGGGACGGGCCCCGGTCCAACATTTACAGGGCAGTCCGTTACGATCAATGCCGATCCCACCGCGAGCTTCACGAGTGATGTCTCGATCACCGGACCCGGCACGAGCACGCTCAACAATAACGGCACGCTCACCAACAGCCTGCGCGCCACGGACAACGACCGCTTCACGCTCAACAATCGCGGCCTGATCGACGGGACGATTTTTCTCGGCGGCTCGGGAGCGAACGTTATTATCAACTATGCCGGGGGCGACGTTCAGAACGGCGTCACGAGCACGGGAGATTCCCACGACACAGTAATCAACCGCGGCTTTTTTGCCGGGTCGATCGTTCTCGGCGACGGAAACGACGTGCTGGGTCTGATTGAGGGGACCGTCCAGACATCTGTCGATATGGGAGCGGGCGACGACCAGTTCACCTGGCTGGTCGGAAACATTGCTGCAACCGTCCAGATGGGCGAGGGCGACGACCGAGCGGTCTTCGGAAGCCTGACGCAGCAGAATCTCAGCGCCGGCAAGAGGGTCGACGGCGGTCTGGGAATCGACACCCTGGTGTGGGAGAATACGACCAACGACGATGGAGGCGGTTCGGGCGATCATCCGGAAAACATCGTCAACTGGGAGGAAATCGAGCTACGCAACGGCTCGGAAATGACCTTCATCTACAGCACCGGCAATCTGACGCTCGGCGATTCCGCATCCGGAACCGGGACGCTCTCGATCGACGAGACGAGCGCGGTCAGGGCTGGAAATTCCTTCGGCTATGGCGTCAGAGCGTTCGATCCATCGCAATTGGTGACGGTCTACAATGCCGGCATCATCGATATGACGAACGACACGGTGAATGTCGGTGATCTCCTGCACGACACCTTCACGGTCTACGGCAACTATGTCGGCCAGCAGGGTGGGCTGCAGCTGCACACGGTGCTCGAAAGCGACGATGCGCCCTCGGACAAGCTGGTCATCAGCGGCACGGGCGCGAGCGCCTCTGGCGGAACCTCGATTTTGATCACCAATGTCGGGGGGCAGGGAGCGCTGACGCTCGCCGACGGCATCAGGGTCGTGGATGCCACTGCCGGTGCAACCACTGAGGGGACTGCCTTCACGCTGGGCGCTCCCGTCGCAGCAGGCATTTTCGAGTATAAGCTCTATCGCGGCGGTCTGACCGAAGATCCGGACAACGACGACGACTGGTTCTTACGCTCCGGCGGCGTTTCGCCACCACCGCCGCCGCCACCGCCGCCACCGCCGCCACCGCCGCCACCGCCACCGCCGCCGCCGTCACCACCGCCGCCGCCGCCGCCGTCACCACCGCCGCCGCCGCCACCGCCGCCGCCACCGCCGCCGCCGCCGCCGCCGCCGCCGCCACCGCCGGGACCGTCGCCGATCACGCCGTCGGTACGGCCGGAAATACCCGGCTACATCGTGAAGCCAGCGCTTATGCAGAAGATGGGCGTGGCAGCCATTGGCACCTTTCACGAGCGGCAGGGCGACCAATTCCTGCTGAACAGCAACGGGTATCTCCCCGGAGCGTGGGGACGGCTGTTCGGCGAGTCGTTCGATCAAAGCTGGTCGTCTAAGATCAGCAGGTTCGAATTCGAGGTCAGTCCGTCCTTCTCGGGAGAGCTGTGGGGACTTCAGGCCGGTCAGGACTTGATCGGAGCCCTGCACGACGACGGAAGCCAGGATCGCGTCGGCGTGTTCTTTGCTTATACCGGCACGTCGGGATCGAACGGAGGCAATACGCTCGGGAGGCTGCAGGTCGAATCGGGCTCGATCGATCTCCATGCCAACTCGATCGGCGCCTATTGGACGCATATCGGAGCGGACGGCTGGTATGTGGACAGTATAGGGATGTACTCATGGCTGGATGGGGGTTCGAGCTCCGATCGGGGCATCGGGGTCGACACATCCGGGAACTCGACCGCCCTTTCGATCGAGGCGGGTTATCCGTTCAGGTTCGATAACGGATGGGTGCTCGAGCCACAGGGCCAGCTTATCTGGCAACATGTAGACCTGGATGACGCGAATGACCGCTTCACCGGCATCGACTATGAGTCCTTCGGAACATGGACGGGCCGTCTCGGTGTGAGGCTCGAAGCAAACACGACGATGAACGATGTTCCAGTCCAGCCCTTCGCCAGCGTCAACTTGTGGCATGATTTCGATCAGGACTATAAGGTCTCGTTCAACCGGGTTCCTGTCGTAACAGAACTGGAACAGACGTTGCTCGAATTGAATGTCGGGTTTTCGGCCCAGATGAGCGAGACGGTCAGCGTCTATGGCGGCCTGCAGTTTGCGACAGGCCTCGACGATGACGACAACAGGGGCTACGGCGGCAATATAGGCTTGCGCATCAAGTGGTAGATATTCCGCATGAAGAGATTGACCGCCTATGTGATCGACGGACATGAACTGACCATCCGTCCCGCTCCACTGGAGCGTGATTGGATGAACAGGACAAACCAGCGCTTTGCCTACCGTTGCCTGCCCTTGAACATTGCGAATGCGCATGGGTGGGAAATTCTGAACCAGGCCGGCTTTTCCACGGTGTGGGATGGAGGCGTACGCGAGAATGCCGTTCGCATTGAACCGGATCCGGGCACGCATGCGCCCGCAGTCAGCCACTTCGGAAGCGGAACGCTGACCTTTCATATTCCATGCCTGTTCAAGGCGGACGGCGGAACCGACCTGTTCGTGACGGGGCCGTTGAACAGGCCGAAGGACGGCATCGCGGCACTGACGGGTATCATCGAGACCGATTGGTCGCCCTACACCTTCACCATGAATTGGCAGTTCACCCGGGCGGGGCACTGGATCCGGTTCGAAGCGGGCGAGCCGATCTGTCACATCTTTCCGGTCTCGCGCGGCGGGCTTGAGGCCGTTACACCCGAAATGCGCAAGCTGTCGGAGAATCCGGAGCTCGAAGGCGAATACAAGGCCTGGTCGGACAGCCGGAACAGTTTCAACGAGGGACTGAGCGACCCGAACTCCGATGCGGTCCGGGAGAAGTGGCAGAAGTCTTATTTTCGCGGGGTGTGCCCGTCCGGGCGCAACGGGCCGGCGGATCACCGCAGCCGATTGAGACTAAAGCCCTTCGGCTGACGATCGTTAGGGAAGGCCGTTCCCCAAACGAAGGAGGCGTCGGCCATGGCGGCGCGATCCTGTCCACTTCATTTTTACGGCTTGGCGGCTACAGCGCCGTGCGTCTTATCAGACGCACAAAGGTCGCTGTAGCACTTTGATCTGCTGCATGATTTTGTCCTCCAATCGGATCCGACTAAAGGAAGCATGCAGTATGCCACCCGCCATGTCAGCCGTGGCGGTTGCCCGGGAAGCTTGCCGGATCGATGCCGAGGGTACGGAGATCCTGTGCCTTGGGCCGGCGGTGCCCTTCAACGGCAGCGGCTGCAGCGGTTGCGGCACCGAGCACGGCGAAGGCGCGGCCGATAAAGCCCATGCGGTTCTTGCTGGTCATCTCTTGCTCGCTTTCGTTTTCTATTCGATGAGCAAAAGATGGTCCCGGCAGGGTTGTTTTGCAATGCACAAAACCTCAGGCCAGCCATGCAAAGACGGCAGGCCCGATGGCCGCAGCCGACCGGACCTCCTCTGGCGAGGGATTGATCAGTCTTCGCTGGCGGCGAGCTGGGCAAGCATTTCACCGCGTCCACGGGCTCTGAGGATAAGCGGCACGATCAAGGCAAGCGCGGCAATCACCAGGAGCACTGCCGCGATCGGCGAGGTGAAGAGCACGGTAACGTCCCCCTGGCTGATCGAAAGCGCCCTGCGGAGCTGCTGCTCAGCAAGCGGCCCCAGAATGAGGCCGACGACGACCGGCGCGATCGGATAGCCGAAGATGCGCATGACGTAACCGAGCAGGCCGAAGGCGAGCAGCATTCCGAGCTCGAAGACGGAAGGGTTGGCGCCGATGGTGCCGAGCGTCGCGAAAAGCAGGATGCCCGCATAGAGCCACGGCTTCGGGATCGTCAAGAGCTTCACCCAGAGGCCGATCAACGGCAGGTTGAGGACGAGCAGCATGAAATTCGCGATAAGAAGGCTGGCGATAAGGCCCCAGACAAGCTGCGGATTGGTGGCGAAAAGCAGCGGCCCCGGCTGCAGCCCGTATTGCTGGAACCCAGCCAGCATGATCGCAGCGGTAGCGGTCGTCGGCAGGCCGAGCGTCAGGAGCGGCACAAGCGTACCCGCCGCGGATGCGTTGTTGGCGGCCTCGGGACCTGCAACGCCTTCGATGGCGCCGTTGCCGAATTCTTCCGGGTGCTTGGTCAGGCGCTTCTCGGCTGCATAGGAGAGAAAGGTGCCGATCTCGGCGCCGCCGGCCGGCATGGCGCCGATAGGAAAGCCGATAAAGGTGCCGCGCAGCCACGGCTTCCAGGAGCGCCCCCAATCCGCGGCATTCATCCAGACCGAGCCCTTGACCGCTTCCACCTTGTCCGGACCGCGGTCGCCTTGCGCAGCGATGAACAGCGTCTCGCCGATGGCGAACATGGCGACAGCGAGCGTGGTCACCTCGATGCCGTCGAGGAGGTCGGGTACTCCGAAGGAAAGGCGCGCCTGGCCGGTCAGCTGGTCGATGCCGATACAGGCCAGGGTCAAGCCGACGAAAAGCGAGGTGAGCCCACGCAGCGTCGAGTCACCGAAGGCGGACGAGACGGTCACGAAGGCGAGCACCATCAACGCGAAATATTCGCGTGGTCCGAAGACGAGCGCCAGCTTGACGATATAGGGCGCAATGAAGGCGAGGCCGAGGGTGGCGATGAGGCCGGCGACGAAGGATCCGATCGCCGCAGTGGCGAGCGCTGGGCCACCGCGGCCGGCGCGCGCCATCTTGTTGCCCTCGAGCGCGGTGACGATCGAAGCGCTTTCGCCGGGCGTGTTGAGCAGGATCGACGTGGTCGAGCCCCCATACATGCCGCCATAATAGATACCGGCGAACATGATGAGCGACCCGGCCGGATCGAGCTGATAGGTGACCGGCAGAAGCAGTGCGACGGTCAATGCGGGGCCGATGCCGGGCAGCACGCCGACGGCGGTACCAAGCGTTACGCCGATCAGGGCGTAGAGCAGGTTCATCGGCTGGGCAGCGACCAGCAGCCCCTGCAACAGGAAATCGAAAGTACCCATGGTCGTCGGCCTCTTTAGAAGAACAGGCGTTCAAGCGGCCCTGCGGGCAGCGACAATTGCAGGAGCTTGGCGAATACCGCCCATACGGCGAAGCTGAACGCAATGCCGACCGGCACGGTCAGCCACAGTCTGCGTTTGCCGAAGCCGCGGGCCGTGAGGGCGAAGAGAATGCCGGTGGCGATCGAGAAACCGAGCGTGTTCAAGAGCAGCATCTGCGCCGCAAGGCCGGCGACGATCCAGACGACCGGGCCTGCCTGTTGGTGCTCACGTTCGGGGAAGTCGCCACGCCAGGCCTCTATCGCCGTCCAGACCGCAAGCGCGATGAGACAGCAGGCGATCGCATAGGGCACGGTCATAGGCCCGACCTGAGAGTAGCCGGCAAGTCCGGTGAGGCGCGACACGTCCCAGAAGATGACCGCGGCAATTGCCGCCAGGACGACGGCGATGATCAGCGCCGCCCTGTCGGGGCGGCGCGTTTCGACGGAAGGGTTGTTCCCCTTGTTCATTTGACCAGCCCGATGTCCTTCAGGACGGTTTCCGTGGCGGAGATGTCCTTGGCGAGCTGTTCCTCGAAAGCATCTCCTGCGAGATAGGTATCCTGCCAACCCTTGGTCTTCAGCACTTCCTGCCAGCCAGCAGATTTCGCAAGCTTCTCGACATCGGCTTCGACGGCGGTCTTCTGTTCGTCGGTAAGGCCCGGGGCGGCGGCGACCATGCGCCAGTTCTCGACAACGACATCGACGCCGGATTCCTTCAGCGTCGGGGCGTCTATGCCCTCGATGCGCTCGGCGCTGGACACGGCGAGAAGACGCAGCGTGCCGGCCTTCACCTGGGATTCGAATTCGCCGTAGCCGGAGATGCCGGCGGTCACCTGGCTGCCGAGAATCGCAGCAAGCGCCTCGCCGCCGCCGGAATAGGCGATGTAGTTGATCTTGGTCGGGTCGACCCCGGCTGCCTTGGCGATAAGGCCAACCGCGATGTGGTCGGTCCCGCCGGCCGAGCCGCCTGCCCAGGAAACCGCGCCCGGATCCTTTTTCAACGCTTCGACGAGGTCTTTCATCGTCTGGATCTCGGAAGAGGCGGGAACGACGATCGCCTCATATTCGCCCGTGAGCCGCGCGATCGGCGTCACGTCCTTGAGGCTGACCGGAGAATTGTTGGTGAGGATGGCGCCGACCATGACGTAACCGCCGACGAGGAGCGCATTAGGGTTGCCCTTCTGCTGGCTGGCGAACTGGGCAAGGCCGATCGTACCACCGGCGCCCGGAACGTTTTGAACCTGCACGTTGCCGGAAATACCTTCCTGCTGCATGACGGTCTGCATGGAGCGGGCGGTCTGATCCCAGCCGCCGCCGGGATTGGCCGGTGCGATAATCGTGTAGTCGGCGGCATAGACCGGCAAAGCAAGGGCGCCGGCGAGAATGGATGCGAGAAAGACGTGTTTCAAGGTCGGTCCTCCGTGAGGCGCGCTTCGTCACGCGCACGTTGATTATCGTTCGCGAAGGGGAGAAGCGGCTGGCCGGCATCAGCGACGACCTTAGACCGGATTGGTGATTCCTCCCGATACGCTGCCGGCGTTCCGCCTCCACGGTTCGCCGACGACCTTAAGCAACATAGAAAGCTGACATTAACCTGACATCAAGTCAGCTTCTCGTAAATGACTCGTTTGTGTGCTCGTCTGTTCACTGCGATCGCAGCGTCTCGTTCCAGCGCGCGATCAGCCGTGCCCGCTTGACCTGATCGAGATAGACCATGAGGCCGGGGCTGACCGGCACGGGCTTCAACTGGCCTCCGAGCATTTCTCGCATGGTATTTGCCGTGTTCTCGCCGGCCACTTCGGGGCTGACGGCCGGAATCTGCAGCTCGCGCGCCATGATCGTCTGGCCCTCCTTCGACATGAAGAATTGAAGATATCGCCGGCCGAGTTCCGGCTCGGCTGCAGCCTGCGGCACTAATCCGATGCGCGACATCACGACCGTGTAGTCTTTCGGGAGCACGATGCCGACATCCGGATGTCGCGATGCCCAGTCGGCCGCATAGGAACCGAGGATGTTGTAGCCGAGCACGAACCGCCCGTCCGAAATCCTCTCCAGGATCGCCTGACTGGTCGAATAGAGTTTCACGCCCGCTGCGCCCATCGTCCGGATCACCGTCCAGATGTCGCCGAACTGCTCCTGGTCGCGTGACATGAAGAGGAAGCCGACGCCGGAGCGTTCGATGTCGTAGGTGCCGATGCGGCCGAAGACGGCATTGCCCTTGCGCTTGAGGTAATCGACGAATTCGGCGCGTGTCGCCGGCGGCCGCTCATTGCGGAAGCTCGGCTTGTGGTAGACGAAGACGGCCGGCTCGAAAGTCAGCGCGTATGCCGTGTTGCGCCAGTTCGCCCATGCCGGCCAGCGGCCGCTCATGGGCAGGTCGCTGCGCTGTGCATAGCCGTCATTGCTGAGCTTGACCTGCAGGTCCATGGCGGAGGAAAAGGCGAAATCGGCGGTTTTCTCTCCGGCATCGGTTTCCCTGACGATCCTGTCGTAGATCTCGCCGGTCAGCATGTCGTCATATCGGACAGCGACGTCCGGATTGGCACTTTGAAAGCCCTTGATCATCGGTCTCGCCAAGGGCTCGTCGAGTGAGGAATAGACGGTCAGGACTGGTGCGGCGGGGTCACCGGAGGGAGCCGGGAAAAACGCCGGCGCAGCCTTGGCCAGCGCGGCCGACAGAATCAAAAAACCAAGAGAAATCAAGAACCGCATGAAACCACAATGCCTGAGAGTGCTGCCGTTCACAAGCAAGCTCCCAACCGATAGAATGTTGCCGGGGAGAGGCGATATTGCGTATCTTGCTGGTTGAAGACAATCGGGCTCTGGCGGAGGGCCTTTCAACGCTTCTGCGCGGCAGCGGCTATGCCGTCGATGTCGTGAGCGACGGCGCATCGGCGCATGCGGTCGCTGCGGCAGAGAGTTTCGACCTCGTGATCCTGGATTTGAACCTGCCGGAAATGGACGGGCTGGACGTGCTGCGCGCCATGCGGGCACGGCAAAATCGTGCGGCGGTTCTCATCCTGACGGCTCGCGGTGCGCCGGAAGAACGGGTCAAGGGTCTGGATCTCGGTGCCGACGATTATCTGATCAAGCCGTTCGACATCGGCGAATTCGAGGCACGCGTGCGGGTTCTCCTGCGGCGGCAGGCGGGATTGCGGGCTTCCGTCGTCAGTTACGGCGAGGTCTCGTTGGATTTGACAACGCGGAGTTTCTCCTCGGCGGGAATGCCGATCGAGATCCCGGCGCGTGAGCTCGGCCTCCTGGAGCTCCTGTTCATGCGCGCCGGCAAGGTCGTCGCCAAGGATGCGATCGTGCAATCGTTGACCGACCTCGACGACGATCTGAGCCCGAATGCAATCGAGCAATATGTGAGCCGCCTGCGCAAGCGGCTGTCGCCCTACGGCCTCACCGTCCGGACCGCTCGGGGGATCGGCTATTATCTCGACAAGACGGCCGATCCCGAATGAACGTCTCCGGGATAAGGAAAGGCGTCTATTCGCTCCGGCGCAGGCTGCTCGGCTGGCTCTTGATCTCGACAGCCGTGATCGGCGTCGTCGCGCTGGCGGACACATACAGGGAGGCCGTCAAGACGGCGAACGCCGTCTCGGACCGGGTGCTGGCCGGATCGGCCCTGGCGATCGCCGAGCGTGTGGTCGTCGCCGAGGACGGTTCGCTGGAGGTCGACATTCCCTATGTCGCGCTCGAAATGCTGACATCTGCGGCACAGGATCGGGTGTTTTACCGGGTGGATGGCCCGCCCGGCGCGTTCATCACCGGGTACCAGACGCTGCCGTCACTCTCCGAGAATACCGGACAGTCGACGAGCTTCGCCGATGCTGTGTTTCGCGGCGAGCCCATTCGTGTCGCAGAGCTTCGCCGCTCCGCCTCAACGGGCGTCAACTCCGTTCCCTTCGTCGTCACCGTCGCCGAAACGACGATCGCCCGCCGCCGGCTCGCGCGGACGATCCTCATCAGATCGGCCTTGCGTCTGGCGCTGATGATCGCCGGGGCGGCAATAATCGTCTGGGTCGCCGTCACCTTCTCGCTGAGGCCGCTCTACCGGCTTGGGGATGCGATCGCCGAGCGCAGTCCCGACGACCTCCACCCAATCCGCGAACGTGTGCCCAACGAAGTTCAGGGGCTTGTCGATACCGTCAACTCCTTCATGGTACGCCTGCAATCGGCCCTCGACGCGCTGCGGCACTTCACCGGCAATGCCAGCCATCAGCTCAGAACCCCGCTCGCGATCATTCGCACGCAGCTTGCGTTGGCGCAGCGCGCGACCACGATCGAGGAAACCCGGGCGGCCGCGATGAGGGCGGACGAAGCCGTCGCCGATGCCGAGCGCATTCTCGCGCAGCTCCTGCTGATGGCGAAGATCGATGCCGCGGGCCGGAACGAGGCGCGGGGACTGGAGCGGGTCGACCTCGCCGGGCTCGCCCGCACCGTCACGGCAGATCACGTGCCTGCGGCGGGCGAAGCCGGCATTGACCTCGGCTTTGCCGGAGAAGGCGAGCACTGGGTCCGCGCCGAGCCCCTGCTTGTCGGCGAACTCCTGAAGAACCTGATCGGCAATGCTCTGCTCTATGCCGGTCGCGGGGCGGAGGTGACCGTGCGCGTCGGGAGCTGCGACCACTCGGTCCTGCTGGAAGTGGAAGACAATGGCCCGGGCATTCCGCCTGACATGCGCGAGGCGGCGCTCAAGCGTTTCCGGCGCGGCGGCGAAGAGGCGCCCGGTACGGGGCTCGGCCTGCCGATCGTCGAGGAAATAGCCGAGCTCTACGGCGGGAGAATGCGGCTCGAGGAGGGCGAGGGTGGTCTTGGGTTGAAGGTGGAAGTGATGTTTCCAGCGGGGTGAGGGGGTGGCCCCTTGCGCCGCGTCTAGAATGTAGAATCAAACGGCCTGCCCCGGAAACCCGCGGCAGGCCGTATCTTCACTATCTCCGACGCCCGATCAGAACGGCGAGTCGGGGAAATAGAAGTCCTTCGCGTTTTCCTTGGTTACCAGCGTCGCATCGATCGTGTAGACGCCGCGAACCGGAACCTGGCCGTAGAAGTTGGCAACCGTCATTTCGAGCGCCGTGCCGACCATTGCCGGCGGGTAGAGCACGTCGACGGGGATCATCTTGTCGCCGTCCATGACCTTCTTGATCATGTCCTTCGAGCCTGCGCCCGCCACGACATACTGGATATCCGTGCGCTTGGCCTGATCGATCGCCTGCAGCACGCCGACGGCCATGTCGTCATCCTGACACCATACGACATCGATCTGCGGGTATTTGGTCAGGTAATCCTGCATGACCTTGAAGGCGTCGTCGCGGTTCCAGTTGCCGTACTGGCGGTCGAGGATCTCGACGTTGGAGCCCTCGATGCCCTTATCGAATCCGTCTTGACGCTGCTGGTCGATCGGGATCGGCAGGCCGCGAATGACCACCACCTTCGCATCCGGAGTGGTTGCCTTGATGTATTCGCCGGCCACCTGGCCGAGCGCGGGGTTATTGCCGGCGACATAGAGGTCGCGCACGCTGCTGTCGTTGACCGAGGGCGCGCGGTCGACCAGCGCCACGAATTTGCCGTTGCTCTTGACCTCCTTGATCGCATTGACCAGCGGATCGGGGTCGGTCGGCAGTATCACGAGGGCGTCGATCCCCTGTGTTTCGAGGTCCTGCACGGCGTTTGCCTGGCTCGCCGGATCGGGCGAAGTCTTGACAATGACGTTGAGGCCCGGATGCTGCTCCATGAGCAGCTTTGCGACGCGCTCGGCATGGAATACGACACCGGCGGTCCAGCCATGGTCGGCCGCCGGGATCGACACACCGATCGTGACCTTCTTTTCCTGCGCATGGGCTGCGCCCGTCAGGGCCATCATGGCGATGGCCGCAATGCCCATTAATCCCTTTCGCATGCTTTGTTCCTCCCAATGGTTCAAGGTCTTGGCTTAATGTGGCCGGCTCTTTTGAGGTCCGCCCGCTTCACGATTTACGCACCAGCGAACGCTGGACGAGCATCGCGATGATGATGATCGCACCTTGCATCGCGCCGATCAGGTATTCGCTGATGAAATTCGACAGGAGCATGATGTTGCCGACCAATTCGAGAATGAATGCACCGCAGATCGTGCCCCAGACGCGGCCCGCGCCGCCCTTGAGCGCCGTGCCGCCGACGACGACCGCGGTGATCGCCTGCAGCTCCCAGAGAATGCCCGTGGTCGCCGAGGTCGAGCCGAGGCGCGGCACGTAGAGCAGCACCGCTACGGCGACGCAGAGCCCCTGGATTACGAAGGCGATGGTGCGCACGCGGTTGACGGCGATGCCGGAATAGCGGGCGACGTCGCTGTTGGAGCCAACGGCGACCACGTGTCTGCCGTAACGGGTGCGGTAGAGAATGAAAGCGGCAACGGCGGTAACGGCGAGGATGATCGCGATCGGAACAGGGACGCCGAATATGCTGCCGAAATAGGCGGGGCGGTAGAGTTCCTGTATTTCCGGCTCGCGCAGCGTGATCGCGCCCCCTTGCGAGAGCCAGGTCGTAAGGCCGCGATAGATGCCCATCGTGCCGAGCGTCGCAATGAAAGGCTCGATCCTGCCGACGGTGGTGATCAGTCCGTTTGCGAGGCCGCAGGCGCCGCCGACGGCAACCGCGAAGACGATTGCAGCCGTAAGCATCAACGCCGGATCGGCGATCACACCGGAATTCATGAAAATGATCATAAGGCTCGCAACGAAGGCCACCATCGAACCGACGGAAAGGTCGAGGTCGCCTGCCGAAATGACGAAGGTGGCCCCCACGGCGATAATGGCGATGAAGGCGCTGCGGGTGGCGACGTTTGCAAGGTTGTTGAGGCTGATGAAGTTGGGGTTGACCAGCGCGCCCACGATCAACAGCAGGGCAAGCGCGGCAAATGGCGCGACAGCCCTTAGATCCACGTCCCGCCAGGTGCGGCGGTGCGTTGTGCTTTGGATGCTTTCCTCGTTCACGCTCATGTTCGGATCAACCTCCCGCCCCGGAGTCCGGGGAAATCCCTATTCCTGTGTCTGCTTTATGCCGTGATCGACGCGGTCAGGCAGCAGCCATTTTCTTCAGTCCGGCCGCGTAGCGCATGATTTCTTGCTCGGAGATCTCGTCTCCTTCGAGCATGCCTACGATACGCCCCTCGCGCATCACCGCGACCCTGGTGCAAAGCCCGATGACCTCAGGCATTTCGGATGAGACGACGATGATCGAGCTACCGTCCCGCGCCAGCGCCGAGATGAAATGATAGATCTGCTGCTTGGTGCCGACATCGATGCCGCGCGTCGGCTCGTCGATGATGATGATGTCCGGTTCCGTCTCCATCACCTTGGCGAGCAGCAGCTTCTGCTGATTGCCGCCGGACATGCGCCTGGCAACCACATTGCCGTCGCGCACACGGATATCGAATCTGCGGCGGGCCCTTTCGAGTGCGGCGGCCTCGCTCGCCGGGCTGAGATAGCCGATGCGGGCATGGCGGCCGAGTGACTGCAGCGTCAGGTTTGCCGTCATGCCGGAATTGAGCAGCAGACCCTTCGCCTTGCGGTCCTTCGTCATATAGGCAAGGCCGCACCGGTTGGCCGCGTGGACGTCGCCGGAGGGTACGCTTTCTCCACGAATCGCCACCTCGCCCGAGAGGCGGTGCCTGAGGCCCGCGACGGCCTCCATGAGTTCGGTCCGGCCGGAACCGATCATTCCCGAGAATCCGAGTATTTCGCCTCTGCGGACCTCAAAACTGGCGTCCTTGACGTAATCGGTCGAGAGAGCATCCACACGCAGGACGACCTCTTCGTCGACATCAGGTTCGTTTTTGGCGGGATAGAGGCTGGACATTTCGCGGCCGACCATGAGCTGTGCGATCGACTCGCCGTCGAGCATGGATGTCGGGGCGGTCTTCACCCATTGACCATCTCGCAGCACCGTGACCCGGTCCGTCAGTTCGATGACCTCGTCGAGCTTATGCGACACGAAGACGAAGCTCGTGCCACGGTCACGCAGCTTGCGTACCTGGCGGAAAAGGAAACTTGTCTCTTCGCGCGAGAGAACCGCCGTCGGCTCGTCCATGAAGACGATCCGCGCGTCGCGACTGATGGCTTTGGCGATCTCGACCATCTGTTTTTCGGCGATGGACAGGCTCCCGATCAGGGCGTTCGCGTCCACGTTACAACCGAGAAGATCGAGAACCCGGCGCGTCTCGGCGCGCATATATTTCCGATCGAGCATGCCGAATCGCGTCACCTCTCGGCCCAGGAACAGGCTTTCGGCAACCGTCAGATGCTCGGCAAGATTGAATTCCTGGTGAATGATGACGATGCCCAGAGCTTCGGCCGCGCCATTCGCAGGAAAAGTCACCCGCTCGCCGTCGAGAAGGACCTCGCCGGAGGATGGCTGCTCGAAGCCCGAGAGAATCTTGACGAGTGTAGACTTGCCGGCCCCGTTCTCGCCCATCAGGGCGTGGATTTCGCCGGCGCGAAGCTCGAAATTGACGCTGAAGAGTACCTGCACGCCGCTGAACGACTTGCTGATGCGACGCGCTTCCAGCACGACGCGTGCTGCGTCGACCGTTTCCGGATCCATCGTTTCCCCCCTTTGCGGCTCCCGCCCGACAATGGAGACGATGTAAACCTTTACACCCGCTATGTAAAGGTTTACATCGGGACATACACAGGAATTTATTCGGCGGCCTTTGACGTTGCCTGCGGTGTGTGTAGTGTCCCGCCGTGTACAGCGCCGCGCCCCTAAAGAGGCGCAAAGGCCGCCGTAGCAGTTTGAATCGCCGCATGTTTTACCCTAGCGCCGAGGCTTTAAGGGAGACATGCGGTAGGGAGACGCAAGGCAGAGCGCAGTGTCGGATTCCACCCCCGCAACCATCGAGGACGTCGCCAGGATCGCCGAGGTGTCGATCGCAACGGTATCGCGGGCAATCCATACTCCGGAAAAGGTTGCAAAATCGACGCGGCTGAAGGTCAACCAGGCGATCGCGATCACCGGTTACACCACGAATGCCATGGCCCGCAGCCTGCGCCTCGGCCGCTCCAACATGATCCTGGTCGTTGCCCCCGATATTGGCGATCCGAACTTTTCAAGCATCCTGGTCGGCCTCGAAAACGAGGCGCGGTCGCACGGCTATGGCGTGCTGATCGGCCACACCCAGAACGACGCTCAGCGCGCCGTCGAATATCTCAAATTTCTGAATTCCAATCAGGCGGCCGGCCTGATTCTCTTTACCGGCATCCTGCCCTTCGGCCACGAAACAATTGCCGCGCGGTTGCCGCCGAGCGTCGGCATCTTCGAACCCGTATTCAACGGCGGCATACCCTATGTTGGGGTGGACGACGAGGAGGGGGCTCGCAAGGTGGTCGACCTCCTCCTTGCCGAAGGTCATCGCAAGATCGCCTTCATCGGCGACTCGCGGACCCGGCTTGCCTATAAGCGGCGTCGCGCCGGCTACGATGCGGGTCTCAATTCCGCAGGGGTTCCCGCGGAACTCCGGCTGGTCCAGGAGGGCGACGGCACGCTCGAGAGCGGCAGGGCCGCTGTCGAGCGTCTTTTCGTGCGCGATACGCTGCCCACCGCATTCATGTGCGTCAACGACCAGACAGCACTCGGGGTGATGATCGGGCTGAAGGCACGTGGCTACGACATACCGCGGGATTTCTCGGTCACCGGCTTCGACGACGTACCGCAGGCGACGTTCATGACGCCGGCCCTGACCACAATCCGCCAGCCTCGCACGCTGATCGGAAAACACGCCATGGCGCTTCTGCTGGAGCTGCTTTCCAACGGGCTCCCGGCGGAGATGGAAATCCTGCTGAGACCCGATCTGGTGGTGCGCAATTCCGTCTCGACACCGTCTCCGCGATGGCGGGAACGATAGGTTCAGCCTGCCGCGTCAGCGGATATTCGAGGCTTCAAAACGACCGCGTGCGGGAACTGAAGAGGGAAGCTGCTCCGCGGGTCTGAACCCCAAGCATCGCATTCCATAGCTGGAGCATGAAGCCGGGTTCGGCGCGTTTCGCAAGCTGGCGCTGCGAGGGCATGATAATTCTCCGATGGTTTTGCATGTCCGTCACATAGTCTATCTGTGATGCAAGAGCCAGACCGTAGTCATAGGGGCTGCATTGCAGGACGAGCATATGTCATTTCGCGAGAATATCTCTGCCAGACACGCTGACAGATAAGAAAATGCCGGGATAAACTTCTTCATCCCGGCCAGTCGCTCTGCTGGGAGGAGCAGTCTTTTTTACGCTTTTTTCCGGCTTTTCTGACGATACACGTCGACGACCACCGCAGCGACGATGATGATGCCTTTGACGATTTCCTGGTAGTAGGCGTCGACCCTGAGGAAAGTGAAGCCGGACGTCATCACGCCGAGGATCACCGTGCCGATCACCGTCCCGGTGATGCGGCCGACGCCCCCGGTCAGCGAAGTGCCGCCGATGACGGTCGCGGCGATCGCATCGAGCTCATACATGACCCCCATTCCGGCCTGCGCCGTCTGGGCGCGCGCGGCGGTGACCACGCCAGCCAGACCGGCGAGCATGCCGGCGATCGCATAGACCTTCACCAGATGCGCTTCGACATTGATGCCGGAGACTCGCGCGGCCTGCACATTGGCGCCGATCGCATAGGTAAACTTGCCGTAACGGGTGTAGCGCAACGCGATGTGAAATATAAGGGCGACGACGAGGAAGACGATAACCGGCCAGATGCCTGTGCCGATGAAGTTGAACTGCTCGGTGAGGCCGGAGACCGGCTGGCCCTTCGTGTACCACTTGGAGACGCCGCGAGCCGATACCATCATTCCCAGCGTGGCAATGAAGGGCGGGATCTTGGTTCTGGCGATCAGCTGACCATTAATGAAGCCGGCGAGAAGGCCGATCCCGACGCCGAGGCCGATCGGTATGATAGCCGGCAGGTCCGTCAGCGACGGATAAAGCGCCCTCGGCCATGTGGAGGCCTGGGCGACGCTTGCCGAGATCATCGCCGTCATGCCGACGACCGAGCCCGACGAAAGGTCGATGCCGCCAGTGATGATGACCTGGGTGACTCCCACGGCGATAATGCCGATAACCGAGACCTGCAGAATCATGATCGTCAGACGCTGCGTATTCATCAGAAAGCTCTGGCCGACGAAGAGCCAGCCAAGAATCTCGTAGACGAGCGCGATACCGATCAGCACCAGAAAGATGCTGAGTTCGGGCGGCATGCGCCGTCTTGAGCGAACGAGGGGCGAATTCGTGCCCTGCGCTGCGACATTGCTATTCATTTTCTTTCCTCCCTGCGCTCGGCAGCGCGCCGAGATCGGTTCCAAAAGTCAGAGCGGAAGGCGGGCGAAAACCGCACGCGCTTTCCCTTATCCCGCTCTAGCGCGCCGCAAGCTCCATCACTTTGATTTGAGTGGCGTCCGCCCTGTCCAGAATGCCGGTCACACGGCCCTCGTGCATCACCATGATGCGGTCGCTCATGCCGAGCACCTCCGGCATTTCCGATGAGATCATGATGACCGCGACGCCATTGCGGGCGAGCTCGGTCACCAGGCGGTGGATCTCGGCCTTCGCGCCGACATCGATGCCGCGTGTCGGCTCGTCCAGTATCAGGATGCGCGGATTGGTGAGCAGCCAGCGTCCGATCAGCACCTTCTGCTGGTTGCCGCCTGACAGATTTTCGATGCGTTCGTAGAGATTGGGGGTTTTGACCCGGAGCTTGCGGCTCATGTCCTCGCAAGCCGCAGCAACCTCCTTTTCGCTGACAAAGCCGCCCCTGACGAATTTGTCCTGGAGAACGGCGATCTGCATGTTTTCGAGAATGTTTAAAATGAGCAGGCAGCCGGTGTCCTTGCGATCCTCGGTGAGAAACGCCATTCGGTGGCGGATCGCCGTATTGGCGCTGTCGATCACCACCTTGTTGCCATCGATCGCGATCGTGCCCGAACTCGCCGGCGTGACGCCGAAGAGCGTCTCGGCCACGTTGGAGCGGCCGGAGCCGACGAGGCCGGCGACGCCTAGAATCTCGCCCGCGCGCACATCGAAGGTGACGTCGTGGAAGACGCCGTTGAGCGTCAGGTTCTTCACCGACAGCACCACATCGCCGATTGGCACGTCTTCCTTCGGGAACATCTGGGTGATTTCACGACCGACCATCATCCGAATGATGTCGTCTCGCGTGACCTCGTTGGAGAGGTGGGTACCGATATATTTCCCGTCTCGGAAAACCGAGAACTCGTCGGCGATCTCGAACAGTTCGTTCATCTTGTGGGTGATGTAGACGATGCCGATGCCCTGCGAGCGCAAGTCGCGAATGATCTCGAAAAGATGGGCGACCTCGCGCTCGGTCAGTGCCGAGGTGGGCTCGTCCATGATGAGGACGTCGGACTCGTAGGAAACAGCCTTTGCGATCTCGACCATCTGGCGGTTGGCGACGGAGAGGTGACGGACCTCGATCTCCGGATCGAGATCGATCTTGAGACGCTCGAAGAGCTTTGCCGTCATGCGGCGCATCTCGCCGTGGTCGACCAGGCCGAAGCGGTTCTTCGGTTCCCGGCGAATCCAGATGTTCTCGGCGACGGTCATGAACGGCATCAGGTTCAATTCCTGGTGGATCATGGCGATGCCGTTCTCGAGCGCATCGAGCGGCGATTTCAACCGGATACCGGCGCCCCTGAGCTTCACCTCGCCCCGGTCGGGATGGTAGATCCCCGCTAGAATTTTCATCAGAGTCGACTTGCCGGCTCCGTTTTCGCCCATCAGCGCATGCACGGTGCCGCGCTTAAGCTTGAACTCCACATCGTCGAGCGCAACCACGCCGGGAAATTCCTTGCGAATGCCCTCCGCCGTCAGAAGGTATTCGGATTGGGGAACGGCGCCACTGGCGCGCACGGCGGCCATTGTCGTGGGACTGAGTGTCATTCTCGTTGCCTCCCATGTTCCGGTTTCAGCCGGACCCCACGCGGTAGGCGGAACATGCCTTCCAGTCGGCTTTTGTGGGCCTGGACGGTAGGACGCGCGGGCATCGAGGGAGCGCGGCAACGCCACGCCCCACGATTTTCACTGAAGCCCGGGGCGCGGATTCACCGCGCCCCGGGCATCGAAAATCAGTTCTTCGCCTGATACTGCTCCAGGTTTTCCTTCGTGACGAGCTCGAAAGGAATGTAGACCTTCTTCTCGACAGGCTCGCCCTTGGCGAGCTTCAGAGCGGCATCGACCGAACCCTTGCCCTGCCCAGCGGCATTCTGGAAAACCGTCACGTCAAGGTCGCCGGCGGCCATGGCTGCGAGCGCGTCCTGCGTTGCGTCAATGCCGCCGATCACGACGGAGTCCATAGAGCGTCCGGCCGCCTTCAACGCCTGAATGGCGCCGATCGCCATCTCGTCGTTGTTGGAGATCACGGCGTCGAATTCGAGGCCGGCGGAGAGCCAGTTCGTCATGAGATCCGCCCCTTGCGTGCGCGACCAGTTCGCGGTCTGCTCCTCGACAATCTCGATGCCCTTGCATTCGTCGGTTGCGACGACATCGTGAATGTCCTTGGTGCGCATGCGCGCGGCCTGGTTGGAGAGCTCGCCCATCATGACCACGGCTTTGCCCTTGCCGCCCAGCATCTTACAGATTTCCTTGGTCTGCAGCGTGCCGGATTCCTGTTCATTCGACGCAACGAAAGCCTGCTTTTCCGGAAGCGTGTCCACGTTCACCGGCTCACGGTTGACGTAGACGAGCGGAATGCCCGCGTCGGCCGCGATCTTCGACATGACGGTCGTCGCGTCTGTGTCGACCGGATTGACGATGATGGCGTCGACACCGGCGGCAATGAAATTCTGGATCTGACTCTGCTGCTTGGAGACGTCGTTCTGAGCGTCTTCGACCTGCAGCTCGACGCCGTCAAGGGTTTTGGCATAGTCCTGCATGCCGCTGCGCAGCACGGTCAGAAAGTTGTCATCGAAGAGCGCCATCGACACCCCGATTGTCTCTGCATGCGCTGCCGTCGACATCAGCACGGCCAAGGCGGTGCCCGCGAAAAATTTCTTCATTTTCTTCTCCTCCACTTGGTGCCGGCGACACCTTCTTCAGCCGGAAACGTGATCGTCTCGCGATCGCGTCCAAACCTGGAATGGAAGCGGCACTCCCGTTGCGCGCTTCCGTCAAAACGGAACAAACAAACCGATGTTTCTATATTACGGAATATGTATTCCATTTTATCTTGATCCCGTCAAGAGTGCCCGGGTCTTCACGGCCGGTTTTCCGCTCTTTCGATCGAAGGTGGCGATCAGCTCCGCACCCGGAGGTAGTTCATGCTCTCGCGAAGGGCGTTTGCCGGGTCGGCGAGTTCATGCACGGATGGAGCGAAGGGCTCGAAAGAGAGGGGGCCGGCATAGCCTTCTGCCCGCAATCGGCGAATCTGACCTTCGTTGTCGAGCCTGTCTCCCGTGCCGATGAGAACGCGATCCGGGTCGCGCATATCCGCGACCGCGAGATTGCCGTCGGCAACGCCGGAAATATGAACGAGACCTGTCATATCGGCTAAAAACCGATCTTCTCCTGACAGGTGATGGTGAAACGTATCATGCACCAGCCGGAAGGTTCCATCACCGGAAATTTCCCGGATCGCATCGGCCGCTTCCGCCTTCGAACGGAGCGAACAGACCTCGAACCCGAGCGGCTCCACGAGTCCGGCTATGGCGGCAGTGTCGAGCATCGGCTTCAGCGCGCTCAGCGCTTGCCGCAGATTTGCCTGCCGGACGCGGTCTTCCTTGCCGCTGCCGTCATTGACGGGCACGAGCACCAGAGCTTTTGCGCCGCAATTGCGCGCGTAAGAGATGAGTTCGTGCGCCTCGTCTGCCCGTGTCTCGTTCCATTCGTTGAACCGCTGCAAGGCGTTGATCGAGATGATCGTTAATCCATATTTCTCCGCAAGGGCTTTCACCTGCTGCGAGTTCGTCCCATCAAGAATGGCGTTGCCGGCAATGTCGTTGCGGATTTCGACCATTGAGATGCCGAGCGACGCGGCCAGCGCGAAGAACGCGTCGAGGGGCAGGGCCGGAGCGGCCATATGGTTGAGGGCGAAGGGGAGGGCGGCAGTCATGACGGTGTCTCCTCGGGGACGGCGCTGAAACGCGGAACGTTTGTTCCATTTTCACTTCGCACACATTGGCTATTCCGCGAGATCCAGTCAAAGCCGCAGATCGGCGGCAATGTTGCATTCCTGCAAGATTACATTTCAAGCCTGATGGAATTCTGTCATGCCGGCCCGACAAGCGGCCCTCGCCGCCCCTTCACTCCAGACCGTTCGACTTCGCGATGAAATCCGACAGCATCGGCACGTAGTCCTCGCCGCGGCCTGCGCCGACGGCCTGGGCAAAGGAATTCCGGACGGCCGCCCCGATCGGATTGGCAATGCCGGCCGCATTCGCATAGCCGGCGAGATAGCTCATGTCCTTGAAGGCGTTGCGGATCGCGAACTTGTGGGCGTTCGGGTCGCGTTCCAGAACCCAGCGGAAGAAGGTCTGGTAGAAGGGGCAATCCATCCGGCCTCCGCGGATGACGCTGTCGAAAACCTCGGGCGTGAGCCCTGCCTTGCGCCCGAGCATGAGCGCTTCGGAATAAAGAGCAGCGTAGCCCATCGAGACAAAGTTGTTGAGCAGCTTCATGGTGTGACCGGAGCCAGTCGGCCCGGTGTGGATGATGCGGCCCGCAAAGCATTCGAGTACGGGCCAGATGCGCTGGACGTCGTTTTCGGCACCGCCGACCATCACGTCGAGCGTGCCCGCGGCCGCATCTGCCGGGGTCCGGCTAAGCGGCGCATCGATGAGCGTGAGGCCGCTTTCGGCGACATCGGCCGCCAGCTTCGTCGTGACGGAAGGGTCGGATGTCGAGCAGTCGATAATGGTCACCGGCCTGCCGGCGCTGGCGATGCCGTCGGGACCTCCCATGACGGAGAGAACTTCCGGCGAGCCGGTGACGCAAAGGACGATGATGTCACAGTGTTCCGCCATCTCACGCGGTGACTTCGCCTCTTTGGCGCCTTCGGCGACAAGCGCCTCGACCGGCGCGCGGTTGCGATGCGCCATAACGAAAAGCGGCCAGCCCTTTTTCAGAATATTGGCCGCCATGCCCTGGCCCATCAGGCCGAGTCCGATGAAGCCTATGTTCGATCTCGTCATTGGTCTGCTCCTCTGGATCACGATGATTTATGAAAAACGGCTCCTGTCAGAATTTCCGGCTCACGAAGGGCGAGCGCGCCAATCCGAAGCGCCAGGGGTGCTCCACGGCCTTGGTGATGCCGACCCGCGGGCCGGTGACAACAGGCGGCTTCGTGGCGGGCAGGGTGAGGCGGAATGGATCCCGCCCGAGCGGCAAGCCATCCTGCTCCCTGTTGATCGCCAGCGCCTGGCCGACACGCCCCGGACCGGAACACAAAAGCCTGTCTTCACGAACGCCCCTTCTCGCCCGCATCGTCTCGATGCCCCATTTCGGTTCGATCGCACGGATCAATACCGCGCTTCCTGGCAGGCAGACGAAGTTCAGGCACCAGTGCAGACCGTAGGAGAGGTAGATATAGGCATGCGCCGGCGGACCAAACATCGCACGATTGCGCGCCGTGGTACCGGCGAAACTGTGCGAGGCCGCGTCGTCGGGGAGATAGGCTTCCGTTTCGACGATGACGCCGCCGACACCGGAGACAGTGAAATCGGACCCGATGAGATCGGCCGCCACTTCCACGGCGCTGCGCGCAAAAAATTCGACATCCGAGTTCAAGCGATACACCGGTCTGATGAGATATCGTCTCAGTCTATTCAAGAGATCCGGCGAGCGCCACGCGGGAATGAGAGAAGTAAGACCGTCTTTTTTGCCATCCCCTACGGAAAGCGGGTTGAATTCAAGCCCCGGGCGCACGATTCTCCATGAAGGAACTCGAAGCGCTGCAGCGATCCGGCGTGCCGCATAGGGCATACGGCGCTGGAGGAGAGCGAAACCATGCACCACTATCATATCTTCGAAACCGCGAGCGGTTGCTGCGGTATCGCCTGGAGCGATGCCGGCATCATCCGTTTCCAGTTGCCGACGCGAAGCGCGGAGTCCACCGAGCGGTTGCTCCTGCGGCGATTGCAGGGCGGAGTGCCGCATGAGCCGCCGCCGCGGGTCGCCGAAGCAATCGTCGCGGTGAAGGCCTATTTCGAGGGCAGAAAGACGGATTTCTCCGGCTTCGAACTCGATCTCGAGGGGCAGGACGCCTTCTTCAGGCGTGTCTACCGGGCCGCTCGAAAAATTCCGTGGGGCAGCACGACCACCTACGGCGCGCTTGCGAAGGAGCTCGGCGCAGGACCGGAGGTTGCCCGGGATGTCGGGCAGGCGATGGCAAAAAATCCGGTGGCGCTGATCATCCCGTGCCATAGGGTGCTCGCGGCCGGCGGCAAGATCGGCGGCTTCTCGGCGCCGGGCGGCTCATCCACCAAGCTCAGAATGCTCGAAATGGAAGGCGTCGCTGTCGCCCCACCCGAGCCTGCGCAGCAATCTCTGGGGTTTTGACATGACGATCACGAAGCCGGGCGAGGCGGATATCGCATTGCAGTCTCCAACAGAGCCACCCTCGAACTTGCCCGACGGCAGCGAGGGGATATGGCCGGCGCGGCGGCGCCGGATCATCGACTGGCTCGTCATCGAGACGCGGGGCGAACGCTTCATCGACAACATCTTCGTGGAGCTGTGCAACAGGCTGGTGGAGGCGGGAGTTCCGGTTGCCCGTGCCACCCTCCATTTCAGGATTCACCACCCGCAATGGCTCGGTGCTCGGATACTGTGGCGAAAGGGACTGTCGGAGGCAGAGCTCGATACCTACGCCTATGGCGTCGAAGATTCGATCGAATATCTGAACAGTCCATTGCGCGAATTCAACGAGGGGGCGGAGGAAGTGCGGGGGCATCTCGACGATCCGCCAGCCTCTGGTAAGGCATACCCGCTCTACGACGAACTGCGCGCAGAAGGATTGACCGATTACCTCATCTGGCCGCTTTACCATACGCTCGGCAAACGCCACGCGATCACCTTTGCGAGCGACCGACCAGGCGGCTTCGGGCCCGATGACCTGATCTTTTTGAAGGATATTCTGCCTGCCCTGGCGCTCGTCAGCGAAATCCGCCTGAAGAACCGCTTCGCCCGCACGCTCCTCGAAACCTATGTCGGGCCGCATGCAAGCGAGCAGATCCTTGCCGGAGCGACCACGCGCGGCAGCGGGGTGACGGTCGGCGCCGCAATTTTGATCTGCGATCTGCGCGATTTCACAAAACTGTCGGACCTCTGGCCGCGGGACGACGTCATCGAGCTTCTGAACGGATATTTCGACGCTATGTCGGAACCGATAGAGCGGCACGGCGGAGAGATACTGAAATTCATGGGCGACGGGCTGCTGGCGATCTTCCCGCTCAGCAACCCCTGTGCCTGCAGTCAGCTTCTCGGAGCCATCGATGAGGCGCAGGCCGCTCTTGCCGTTCTCAACGAGGAGAATCTGCGCAAGGGCCACGATCCGCTCGGCTACGGTATAGGCGTTCATGTCGGCGATGTGATGTACGGCAATATCGGTTCGCGCAGGCGGCTCGATTTCACGGTGATCGGACCGGCCGTTAACATCGCCTCGCGCCTCGAAACCCTCACAAAGGAGTTGAAGCGTCCGGTCCTGCTGTCGAAAGCCTTCGTCGAGAAGGCGGGCTGTGCAGGACAGCTGGAAAATCTGGGCTCATATGTCTTGCGGGGACTTGATGAGCCGGTCGACGTTTTTGCTTTTTCGGGCAGACGATAGGTCACGATGTTTAGGTCGGCTCGACCTGAAACATGAACGTGATCGATTCCAAAGAGTTTGAGACGCAGGATGCGGGCGGAAAACCGCGCACACCTTTCCTCATCCCGCTGGGTACGTCATCGGCTTGCCAGTCTCCTTCTTCCCGCGTGCGGAGCGAATGAGACTGGCGGAGACCGTACGTTCACTTCATCGTATAAACATCGATGGTGAAATACTTGTCGTTGATCTTCTTGTACGTTCCGTCGGCGCGGATCTGGTCAAGCGCTTTGTTCAGCTTCTCTCGCAGTTCGTTATCCTCCTGACGGACAGCAATGCCAACGCCGTCGCCAACGAACTTCTTGTCGGTGATCGGCTCTCCGATAAGCTCGCAGCAACCCTTGCCGTCGTCGTTCTTGGTAACCCAATCGAGTAGCGGCAGCATGTCGCCCACCTGCAGGTCGAGCCGCCCGTTGACCATATCGAGATTGGCTTCGTCCTGAGTAGGGTAGAGTTTGATCTCGGCATCGGGATAGACGGCAGCGATGTAATCGGCCTGAGTCGTGCCTGACTGAGCTCCGATCACCTTGCCCTTGAGCGCTTCGTTGCTGAAGTCTGTGATGCCGGCGCCCTTCGGCGCCGCATGCGTCATCGCTGCGAGGTAGTAGGGATCGGTGAAAGCCACCTGCTTCTTACGGTCCTCGGTGATGAACATCGACGCGATGATCATGTCGTATTTGCTGGCAAGCAGGCCGGGGATGATCCCGTCCCAATCCTGAGCGACCACCTCGCATTCGATCTTCATGCGCTCGCAAAGCGCGAGGCCGATCTCCACGTCGAAGCCGCCGATCTTGCCGGTGGAATCGACGAAGTTGAAGGGTGGATAGGCACCCTCGGTTCCGATCCTCAGTTTCTCCGCAGCCGTTGCGGAGGAGGTCAGTGCACAAGCGGCGAGCGCAAGCGCCAGAATAAGGCTTCGCATGTTCATTCCCCTCAATTGGCGCCATTGACCGGCGCTTCCGGGGAAACTCTAAAGCAGATTTCCTATAAGCGAAATCGATAGGCGCGATAACGGATATTCTTTGCGTTAATCCTACGGCCAGCGAAGGATGGAGAACTCAGCCTTTCAGCCGCCCCTGCCTCTTCAGCTGCTGTTCGCGGAAAAAGATGAAGAGGCCCGAGGCGACGATAAGGCCGGCGCCGAGTACCATCGAAAGCCGCGGCGTATCGCCGAAGATCAGCCATCCGAAGAAGATTGCCCAGAAAAGGAGCGTGTATTGCAGCGGGGCTACCGTCGCGGCGTCGGCGAGCTTCAGCGCCCGGTTGACAAGCACGTGGGCGACCATTGCGACGACGCCAAGGAGACAGAGCAGCGCCGTGTCGAGCGGCTTGAGGGGTGTCCAGTCGAAGGGCGCCCATACGAGGCCGGCCACCGCGGCGCCGGCAATCTGCCAAAAGGCGAGGGTCGTATCAGGAGTGCCGCGCAGCGACCGCCCGGAAATCATCATGAAGGCGAAGGCCATGCTGCCAAGGATCGAAATGACGGCCGGCAGTGTGAAAGCCTGCGACGACGGTTCGAGTGCGACGACGACGCCGACGAAGCCTATGGCGATCGCTGTCCAGCGCCGCCAGCCGACCGGTTCCTTGAGGACCAGCGGCGAAATGGCCGCGACATAGATCGGCGCAGCCAGCCAATAGGTCATGACATCTGCGAGCGGCAGGTAGACGACGGCGAAATAGAAGGCGATCACTTCCGCGGTCGAGGCGACCACGCGGGCAAGCTGAAGGCCGGGCCGCTCCAGGGTGAAGAGCTTTTTCGGGCCGCTCACCCATAGAAACGGCGCGAGCAGGAGGACCGCTGCGATGCTGCGGATCAGCACCACCTGACCGACCGAGTAGGTGGCTACCAGCCACTTTCCCATGACGTCGTTTACCGAAAACATGAGCATGCCAAGGAGCATGACGATCACGCCGGCGCGGGCGGTTCCATTTTCATGCGAAAGGTTGCCGGGGACACTGTCGACGGCCATCGGTTCGATTCCTTCAAAGCGGGACCGCGTCTCCGCGGGAACGTTCTCGGCCAGCCATTCGCATATTCGGGCAGAGCAATCCATGCCGCACTGCTTATCAATTCATCACCTTTGCGAATGATAGCGATCTGGAATGCGAGGGCTGAGCGACGGGTCACCTGCGTCAGGCGCTGCGGACCAGACGCATGTCGGGGTTGAGGAGCTCGCTGTAAAGCTCTGCATAGCGGGCGGCACTGCGGTGCCAGGAGCAATCGGTTTTCATGCCTTGCCGGCGCAGCCCCTCCCAGACGCGTCGCAGTCGGTAGAGCCTCAGGGCGCGGCGCAGTGCGAGGCGCAGACCTTGCTTGTCTATGGGCGTAAACTGAATGCCGGTTGCGACATGGGCGTGAAGCGCGGCATCGTTCGCATCGATGATTGTTTCTGACAATCCGCCCGTGCGAGCGACGATGGGCACGCAGCCGTAGCGCAGCGCATAGAGTTGCGTGAGGCCGCAGGGCTCGAAGCGGGACGGAACGAGCATGGCATCGGCACCGGCATGAATTCTGTGGGCGAGGCGCTCGTCATAACCGATGCTGACCCCAACGTTCTGCGGATACCGTCGCATGAGATCCATGAACGCGGCCTCCAGCGCCTCGTCGCCCTGTCCATGGACGATCAGGGTGCCGCCATTCCTGACGATCTCGTCCGCGGTTGCCGCGAGAAGGTCCATGCCCTTCTGCCATGTCAATCGGTTGACGCTGGCGAAGACCGGTCCGCACGTGTTCGGCAGCCCGAAGTGCCGGAGCAGCACCTGCCGGTTGGGTAGGCGGCGCAGCGGTACGCGCGTCGAATAGTGATGCTCGATGTAGGGATCCGAGGATGGATCCCAGACCTCCAGGTCTATCCCGTTGACGATGCCGACGACGTCGACATGCCGCTCGTTCATCACGCCCTCGAGGCCCATGCCGAAAGCCGGCGACATGACTTCCCGTGCATAAGTAGGGCTGACCACGGTGATCGCATCCGCGGCCTGCAGTCCGCCCTTAAGGAAACCGATGTCGCCGTAATATTCGACGCCATCGATAGAATAGGCTTCGGCCGGAAGCCCCAGCTCGGGGAAGTAGTAGGCCGGGAATTGCCCCTGGAACGCAAGGTTGTGCACGGTGAGGACACGGGGAACGGAGTCGTCGCCGGCGTACTTCAAATAGAGGAGGCTCATTGCGGCATGCCAGTCATGCGCGTGGATCACATCGGGGCGCCAGTTCGTTACGAGGCCGCGTGCAATTTGCGATCCGACCAGGGAAAAGGCGGCGAAGCGTTTCCAGTTGTCCGCATATTCCCGGCCGTGCGTGTCGGTGTAGAGAGGTCCTTGCCTGTTGTAGAAACCAGGAGCATCGAGCACGAACAGATCGAGTCCCTGCGCTCGCCCGGCGAGGAGGGTGGCGCGTTCGCCGAACAGGTTGTCGAACTCGGTGATCGCAGACGCCTCGCTGAGCGCACGAACCACGCCGGGATAGCCGGGAACGAAGCTGCGCGTATGGATACCGTGAGCCTGGAGCGCCTTGGGAAGCGATCCAGCTACATCTGCAAGGCCGCCAGTCTTTGCGAGTGGAAAAATTTCGGCCGTCACAGACAGTATTTGCATCGCTCATGTTCCGGAGAGAGTGCGTCGGGTGCGACCGGCCCCATTCACCGCCGATGCGCCTTCATCAACACGGTCACGAGCCTCAAAGTTCCGGCCGCGGAATGAAATTTGTCTGAAGACAAGCGCCGCGTGCGCGGCGGGATTTGCTCCTGTGCCGTGCGCTCGCCGCACGGATACATCCGTTCTGCGCCAACGCATCCAAGCGCATCCGCGCCGGTCGGAACGTTCCCGAAAGCCTGGAGTTTCCTTACCGGAGGGCAAGGAACAGGTCATCGAAGCCAACGGTGTTCCATTGCGGCACTCCATGCTGGTTCTTCTTGTCTGCCTCGCTTCGGCGAGGCCTCTTTCGCAACACCGCTTCGGCCGCCCTCGGGAACACATGCGGCGACCTTTGGTTCTGCTATTTGGGAGAGGGCACACAATTATCGCAGGGAAAGTTAGCGGCGGCTTTCCCCCCCGAAATAGCGGCGAGACAAAGTTAAAGGGTTTCCCGCGATTTGGAGATAAGCGACATTCTCGAAGAGCGCCGCTCACTTGCTTGTACATGGAAGGAGCAACTGATGACCTTCAGTCTGATCAGTCCCGTATTCGCCGACGGCCAGCCTATACCGCAGAAATACACTCGTTTTGGCGAAAACCTTTTCCCGCCGTTGAAATGGACGGGTACGCCGGACGGAACGCAGAGCTTCGCATTGATTATCGAGGATCCGGATGCGGTAAGCGGGCTGTTTCGCCATTGCGGGATCATCAACATTCCAGGCCATTGGACCGAACTTCCAAAAGCCGTCGATACCGGGCCTGAACGCGGGATCAAGTTCATCAAGAACGATTTCGGAAATGCCCGTTACGATGGGCCGCAGCCGCCCGTCGGAACGGGCGTCCACCGGTATCGCTTCAGGCTTGCCGCGCTCGATATCGCCAATCTCTCGATTCCGGAAGATGTGGGTGCCGCGGAGGCGTGGGAGAGAGCCTGCAAGCACCTCATCGGCGAAGCGGAGATTGTCGGCACCTATGGAAGCTAGATTGGCATAGGACTAGATTGGCATAGGATAAGTGCGTGCGCGGCCGATGACATCTCGACACCATGAAAATAGCTGACGTGACGGGGCTGTATCTTCGACGCCCAAATGGCACAGTATTGGGCTCCGCCCGTGAACGGGATCAAACTTCAGTGTCATTCGTTGATATTGTGGGAATTGAGGCGTCGGATGACATACGAAGATAACAGATTCCCGATTGTTGGCATCGGCGCGTCGGCCGGTGGTATTCCTGCAATGCAGGGGTTCTTCAAGGGTCTTCCGGTCAATCCCAACATGGCCTTCGTGATCGTGACGCATCTCAGCCCCGAGCATGAGAGCCAACTTCACGAGGTGGTCGCGCGCTACACAGACTTGCCGGTGTTGGTGGCGGAGGATGGGATGGCGGCCCAGCCAAATCATGTCTATGTCATGCCGCAGAATGCCATCCTCTCGATCGCAGGCGGGCACTTGCGTCTGCGCAAGCCCGACGCCGCCACGCGGGAGCGCAAGCCGATCGATATCTTTCTGAGCACGCTGGCGGAAGATCAGGGCGAGCAGGCGGTCGGTATCATTCTTTCCGGCGGCGACAGCGATGGAACGCTGGGGGCGAAGGCGATCAAGGAGCATGGAGGGCTGACACTCGCGCAGGCGAGCGACGGGTCAGGTCCGCGTAACCCGGACATGCCGCAAAGCGCAATCTCCAGCGGCGTGATCGACCTGGCGGTTACAGCCGAAGAGATGGGCGAGAAGCTTATCGCCTATGCCAACGGTTTCATGGCTGCCCAAGACGTTGCGACAGAGGAGACGCCCGACGCCCGGGAAGCTCGCTCGGAGATCTATGGACTTCTCCGCAGGCATTCGGGACATGATTTCTCAGGGTATAAATCAAAAACGTTTCTACGCCGCGTAAGAAGACGCATGCAGATTCTTCAGGTTCGAGCGCTGCCGGATTACTTGAAGCTGCTCAGGCGCGACCCCTCAGAGGTGACGAACCTCTTCCGCGACCTATTGATCAACGTCACCAATTTCTTCCGCGACCAGGATGCGTTCAAGGCACTTGAGCAACTGGTGATACCGCGCCTGTTCGAAGGCCGAAAAGCGGGCGAGCCCGTGCGTGTATGGGTTCCAGGCTGCGCGACGGGGGAAGAAGTCTATTCCCTTGGCATCCTCATGCGCGAACGCATGGAGAAGCTGGCGGACATGCCGCGGGTTCAGATTTTCGCCACAGACATTGATGAATCCGCTCTCGGTGTCGCCCGGGCCGGCCGTTACCCTGAAGCGCTGCTGCAAGGCCTGTCACCTGAGCGCATAGCAAGACACTTCAATTGCGACGGCGCCAGCTTCGTGATCAGCAGTGATGTGCGCGAGCTCTGCATCTTCTCCCCGCATAGCGTTACGCGCGATCCGCCGTTCTCGCGCATGGATCTGGTATCCTGCCGCAATCTGCTGATCTATCTGGATCAAGAGACGCAGAAACGCGTCATCTCCACATTCCATTATGCGCTGAAGCCGGGTGGCTATCTTTTTCTCGGGACGTCCGAGAGTATCGGTCAGCACGGGGAGCATTTCTCGACCATTGACAAGAAGAATCGCATTTTCCAGGCGCGGGGGCATGATGCAGTGCCCCGTGTTCCAGCCCTCGTTGGTCCTCCCAAAACGGTGAACACTGCCGATGGCCGTATCCACGGTCTCAGGATCGGCACCTATCCGCTGCGGCAGGTGGTCGAAGCGCATGTTCTCGAGCGCTTTGCCCCCGCGCATGTCGTCGTCAACGCCGACGGCGAGGCGGTCTACTACTCCGCTCGCACCGGAAAATACCTCGAAGTTCCCCAGGGCGCCCCGAGCCGGCAGATTCTTACGACTGCAAGACGGGGCCTGCGGCTCGACTTGCGGGCGGCGCTGCGCGAGGCCGCCTCGGCACGAAAAGTTGTGGTACGCGAAAATGCTCTGCTGGAAGACGACGACGATCGGGTGCAACGGGTTAATCTAACCGTCGAGCCATTGGCGGACGGCGCCGGTGGCGAGCCTCTTTATCTGGTCGTGTTCGATCCCATCGGGCCTCTACAAAGCCGGGCGGAGGCCGAGCATTCCGGATATGACGCGGATACGGCGGCTATCCTGGAGAGTGAGCTTCGCGAGACGCGCGAGCGACTGCAATCCACCATCGAAGAATACGAGACGGCTCTTGAAGAGCTCAAGTCCTCTCACGAAGAGCTTGTTTCCGTCAACGAGGAGGCGCAGTCAACCAATGAGGAGCTGGAAGCCTCCAAGGAGGAAATGCAGTCGCTCAACGAGGAACTGAGCACGATCAATGCGGAACTGACCGCAAAGGTCGAGGAACTGGACCGTGCGAACAGCGACCTGAAGAACCTGTTCGAGAGCATGCAGATCGCAACGGTGTTTCTCGACCGCAACCTCGTTATCCGCAATTTCACACCGGCTGCCTCTTCGTTCTTCAACATCCGGCCGTCCGACGTGGGGCGGCCCCTTACCGAGCTTTCAAGCAAGCTCGACTATCCGGAACTCAAGGAACAGATCGCTTCGGTCTTCAAGACCGGAGAAGCCGTGGAACACCATCTTGCCCGCGATCAGAACGGAAAGCACTTTCTTGTACGCCTGATCCCCTATCGCGACGACGCAGCACGCGTCGATGGTGTCGTGGTCACGCTTGTCGATGTGACGAAGATGGCCGAGGCCGAGGCGCACCAGCAGATGCTGGTCTCGGAACTCAATCACCGGGTCAAGAACATGCTTGCAGTGGTGATCAGCATCGCCAATCATAGCATGCAGACCGCCCGGTCACCGAACGAGTTCAATCAGGCGCTGATCGGCCGTCTGCAGGCGATGGGGCGGGCTTATGGACTGTTGACCGAGACGCACTGGACCGCTGCTCCCGTCGATCACCTCATCAGGCAGGAAATCGAAGCCTTCGGCACAGGTCGCTTCGAAGTGAACGGGCCTGACATCCACCTCGAACCTCAACAGGGGCTTTCTATAGGCATGGTCATACACGAACTGGCGACCAATGCGTCTAAATACGGAGCCCTGAGCAAATCCGAGGGGAAGGTACTGGTTGGCTGGCAATCGGCGAATGGCGTCTTCCGACTCACCTGGCAGGAAAGTGACGGTCCGCCGGTGAGTGAACCGGAGCGGGAGGGCTTCGGCCTGTCTCTGCTCAAAGGAGAAATAGGCTACAGGCTCGATGGCGAGGTGGAAACGTTCTTCCGTCCGGAAGGTCTGTTCGTGCGCATAGCTTTTCCGTTCGAAAGGTAGGTGAGCTAAATGGAAGTGCGCGCTCGCATCCTCATTGTGGAAGATGAATGGCTCATAGCGGAAGATCACGCGGCGAGCCTCCGCGAAGCAGGTTATGTGGTGGTTGGCCCCGTCCCATCGGTGAAGCAGGCGCTTCAGGCGATGGAAAATCAGGAAATCGATCTTGCCCTTCTCGATATTCAGCTTTGGAAGGAAACGAGCCTGCCGCTGGCGGAACATCTGAAAGCCAAAGGTGTGCCCTTCGCGTTCCTCAGCGGCTACTCCGACCAGAAGCTGCCGCCGGACCTGAGTGATCGGGAGGTCATTCCAAAACCGGTCGATGCGGCCTTTCTTGCCGAGGCCGTCGCCCGTCTCTGCAAGCATACGGGCTGAGACAAGAGCGGGATATCGATCGCGAAGATCACTCCGGCATCCCGGCAAGCCGCAATCCGTCTGCGAACCGCGCGAAATCTTCTTGGCGCTGGATCGGCAGCCAGTCCCGGAGATTGGATACACGCAAGGAGGGATCGAGCGCGCGCAGGCGCCGCATCGCCAGACGTGCCTCCTCATTGCGCCCCGCCAGCGCATGGCTCGCAGCCACCAGCGCGACCGCAACCAGCAGGCTGGGAAGGTTCCCCAGCGCTCTTTCTGCCCAGGCGGAGGCGAGATCGAAGCGGCCGGCGAAGAAATGCGCGAGCGCGGTTCCGGCCTGCATCCGGAACATTTCCTGGTCCAGCGGGCTTAGGCGGGCGGCGCGCTCGATATGTTCGATCGCGCTCTCCGGTTCGCCTCGGAAAACGCGCAGGAAGCCGCCAAGAAACCATGCCGGAGCGAGGTTCGGGTTCAGCAGCCGTGCCCTGTCGATAAGCGCAATTCCGCCGTCCAGGTCGCCGACGAGATGGCCGAGTGCGTGCCCGCTCCTCGTCAGCGCCACGGCATCATCACGACCGAGTTCCACTGCCAGCCGCGCCAGGCGCGCGCCCTCGGCTATCTCTTGAGCACGGTGGATCATCCAGCCGTTCAACTTGCGCCAGAAATAGCACCAGGCCGCCCCGGCATAGGCGGACGCAAAATCGGGATCGAGCTCGATCGCCTTGTAGAACAAGGGCAGCGCTGCTTCGATTGCTTCGCGGGTTCCGTTATGCAGGTGTGCCATGCCGCGCAAGTAATAGTCGTAGGCGTCCAGGCTCCCGGTCGGCTTCCGCTTGGCACGCTCGATTTCCGCCCGCTCGAGCTGCGGTGCGATCGCGCCGACGACGCTCTCGGCAACTCTGTCCTGCAATTCGAAAATATCGTCGAGCGTGCCCTCGAAGCGCTCCGCCCACAGATGCGTTCCGGCCGTTGCGTCGATGAGCTGTCCGGTGATGCGCACTCTGTTCCCGGCCTTGCGGACGCTGCCTTCCAGTACGTAGCGAACGCCGAGCTCCTGGCCGACTTCCTTCAAGTCCACCTCGCGCCCTTTGTAGGTGAAGCTGGAATTGCGCGCGATGACGAACAGCCAGCGGATGCGCGAGAGGGCGGTGATGATATCCTCCACCACCCCATCGGCAAAATAATCCTGATCCGCATCGCCGCTGAGGTTCTGGAATGGCAGGACGGTGATGGAGGGTTTGTCCGGAAGGGCGAGCGCGGGCGGCGGCTCCTTCGATCCTAAGGATGTATGCCCGGCGCTGCCTGGCCCGCCGGGCTGCCGCGCTTCTGCGCTGTCGGCGATCCTGATGTCGCCGACGAAACGGAAGCCCTTGCGGGCGACCGTCCGGACCAGGCGCTGTTCTCCGCCGGTGTCGCCGATTGCTTTACGCACCGCGTTGATGTGGCTTGTGATCGTTGATTCCGAGACGATCCGCCCGCCCCACACCGCCTGCAGCAACTCGTCCTTGCTGACGACGCGGTCGCGCGTGCCGACCAGATGGAGCAACAGGTCGAAGACCTGCGGTCCGACGGACACGACCTGCCCACGTAGGGTCAGTTCCCGGCGCTCCCGGTCAAGTACATAGTCTGCAAACATGAATTGCACGGTGGTATCCCTCGGCCGGTCGGCCCCGCCCGCGCGGGCAGCCGGCGAATAGATCTGACATTTATAATACGGCAGCCCGAAATTGGCTGTACCGCTTAAACTATTTCCTATCCGGGCGATCTCACGACCCACTCACCGCTGCACGGTCTCATGTTTCATTCACTACAGCACGATATGTCGACCGAACAACCGGCCCTTGGACGAAAAACCAAGCTTCCTTGAAGAGTAATTCAAGCGCGTCACAGGGACTTCCCTGAGGTGTGCCGGCACTCTGCCTACAGATCGACGGCAATGGTTGCGGTTGATAAGAAGCGGAGAGACAGTATGAAGATCGTCGTCATCGGAGGCACCGGCCTCATCGGATCGAAGCTTGTAGGCAACCTTCGCGAGCGCGGCCATGACGTGCTTGCAGCCGCCCCCAATACAGGCGTGAACACCATCACTCGCGAGGGATTGGCGGAAGCGCTGAACGGCGCGGATGTCGTCGTCGATGTTGCCAACGCGCCGGTATGGGAGGATAAGGCCGTCCTCGACTTCTTCGAAACCTCGGGCCGGAACCTGCTGGCGGCGGAAGCTGCCGCCGGCGTCCGCCATCACATAGCCCTGTCGATCGTCGGTAGCGAGCGGCTTCCAGACAACGGCTATTTCCGCGCGAAGGTCGCGCAGGAAAACCTCATAAAGGCATCCGGTATCCCATACACCATCCTGCGTGCCACGCAGTTCTTCGAATTTGTCGGCGGCATCGCGCAATCGGCCACCGCCGGCCAGGAGATTCGCCTGTCGCCTGCGCTGATCCAGCCGATCGCCTCAGACGACGTGGCGGAAGCGCTCGCCGATGTCGCGGTCGCACTGCCGGTCAACGGCACGATCGAAATCGCCGGTCCCGAGGCGATACCGCTCGATGAACTGGTCAGACGCTTCCTGCGGGCGACCGAGGACCAGCGCAAGGTCCTGCCCGATGTCCATGCGCGCTACTTCGGCGCCGTTCTCGACGATCAATCGCTGACCCCCGGGGATAACCCGCGCATCGGTGCGATCCGGTTCGAGGATTGGCTCGGCCGGCAAGCCGCCGGCTGAGGCTCGCAGGAAGCATCGAAACAGGCCGGCCCGGCACAGGCCGCGCCCGCGCCACAAGCACTCTCAAGGAGAACTGAAATGTACAGTCGATTCCTCTCGGCCGTTGCTCTTGCAGCGCTCTCGTTCACTACAGCTTCGGCCGGCGACAGGCCCGCCGGCAAGGTTACGGTCGTCTTCGACCACGTCCTTCCGAACGTGCCCGGCAAGAGCATGAGGGGCGTTCTTGTCGAATACGAACCGGGCGGCGGGTCACCCGCCCACACGCACCCCAAGTCCGCCTTCATCTATGCCACTGTGCTCGAGGGCGCGATCCGCAGCAGCGTCAACGGCTCGCCGGAAAAGGTCTATCAGGTCGGCGAAAACTTCTACGAGGATCCAGGCTCCCGACATGAAGTAAGCGTGAACGCCAGCGACACGGAACCCGCGCGGCTGCTGGCCGTGTTCGTCCTCGACACCGAGGAAAAGGAACTGACCACGCCCATCAAGGAGTGAACGGTTAGGAGGTTATCAACGCTGCAGCCCTTTCGCAGCCCCTGCGGCAGGGCTGCGGCAACCGGCACCAACGGGATTTGAAAAGATGGACTCGCTCGAGGACAAGATCGCCATCATCACCGACGCAAGTTCAGCGAATGGTGTCGCCACGTCGCGATCCGTCAGGAGAAAGATGATTGGCCTGGTGCTGTGCCTCGGGTCGGTCGTCGTCGTGGCAACCGGATGGTCGTGGACCTGCGAGAACGGTGCGATGTCGACCGACAATGCCTATGTCCGCGGCGACGTCACCGCGCTTGCCCCAAAGGTCGCGGGCTATGTCACGGCGGTGGGGGTCGAGGACAACCAAGCAGTCCGGGCAGGCGACATCCTGTTCCGCATCGACGATCGCGACTACCGCGCAAGGCTGGCGCAGGCCGTGGCCAATGTCGAAGCCGCGCAGGCGCGGCTGACCAATGTCGATGCGGAGAAGGAGCTTCAGCATGCCCTGATCCGCCAGGCCGAAGCGCAGCGACGTTCGGCCATTGCGGAGCTGAATCTCGCGAGCAAGGCATATGATCGCCGCCGCGAACTCATCCGGAGCAACACCGTAAGCCAGGCGCATGTCGACGAAAGCGATGCTGCCAGGTCGAGAGCCGAGGCGAACGTGTTGGCGGCTTCCGCCACGGTAGAGGCTCAGCAGCAGCGCATTGCCGTGCTCGCGGCGCAGCGGGAAGCCGCCGTCGCTGCGGTGGCGCAGGCACAGGCCGCGCGCGCCCTCGCCGAAATCGATTTAGAGAGCACCGTGGTGCGCGCGCCCGTCGGCGGCGTCATAGGCAACCGCCAGGTCCGCGTCGGCCGGCTTGTTGCGTCGGGCGCTCCGCTGCTGGATGTCGTTCCCCTCGACAATGTCTGGATCGTCGCGAACTTCAAGGAAACTCAGCTCGAACACCTCCGGCCCGGTCAGCGCGCCAGCATCACCATCGACGGTTATCCGAACGCGGTGCTCGAAGGCGTGGTCGACAGTTTTGCGCCAGGCAGCGGCACTGCCTTCAGCCTGCTGCCCGCAGACAACGCAACGGGCAACTTCGTTCGCGTCGTCCAGCGCGTGCCCGTGAAGATCCGGTTTGCCGGCAGTCCGCTGCCCGGCCGCCTCGTGCCCGGCCTGTCGGCGCGGGTCGAGATCGATCTGGAGAGCGGTTCATGACCATCGCCAGTGCCACACCGAGCCGCGAGATATCCATGGCAGGAGGCCTTCTCGTCGCCGGTATCGTGCTTGCGACGCTGACCGAGGCGATCGCCAGTACGGTCCTTTCGCTCGGGCGCGGCGATATCATTGGCGACACCTATGCAACGCCCGACGAGTTCGCCTGGCTGGATGTCGGTTACACCACTTTCAAGCTTATGGGGTTCATGGCGGCTTCCTGGCTGATGAGCCGTTTCGATCCGCGCAACGTGATCGTCAGCTCGACCCTCGCCATGGGCATGGCGTGCGGCATTGCCGCCATGACGGCTCGATTGGACCTTCTCGTCGCGCTTCGAATGATACAGGGCTTTTCCGGCGGCATCCTGCTGGTCGGCGGGCAGGCGGTCATCTTTCTGGCTTTTGCGCGATCGCGCCAGCCGATCCTTCAGGCCCTCTTCGCGATGGGGTCCGTCGTCGCACCTGCGACGATCGCTCCTGCCCTTCAGGGGTGGTTGCTCGATAGCCGGTCATGGACATGGATCTTCTTCAGCGTCGTTCCGTTGGCGCTGGCGGCTGCCGGGCTTCTGCTGATCGCGGACCGGCCGATGCCTGCACGAAACGTGCCGCGGCCATTTGACTGGATCGGTTTCTCCCTGATCTCCATTGCGCTGTCCTGCTTTACCTACGTCTTTAGCCAGGGCAGCCGGTGGGACTGGTTCGAGGAACCGCGTATCCTGTGGCTGTCCGTGATCGGCACGGCTGCGATTCTGGCTTTTTTCGGCCAGCAGATGCTCGCCAAGGGCCAGGGCCTGTTCGACTTCACGCTGTTCGGAACCGAGGATTTCTGCTTCGCCTTCATCGTCAGTTTCGTTGCCGGCGCCGCATTGTTCGGGAGTGCGTTCCTGATCCCGTCCTTTGCCGTGTCCGTGCTTGCGTTCACGCCGACAGACGCCGGGCAACTCCTGCTGCCGAGCGGCGCGCTCTTCATCGGCGCGCTTCTCATCGCCGCCTTTCTCATGCAGGCCCGCCGTGTTCCCCCCGTCGCCACCGTGCCTTTCGGCATTCTGATGATCATGGGGGCGATGTGGATGCTTTCCGGATCGACCATCCAAAGCGGCGCGGACGACATGATGGCAGCAATTCTTTTGCGCGGTGCCGGGCTCGGCTTCCTGTTCCTGTCGATCACCCTGATCGCCTTCAGCGATCTCAAAAGCCGGAATCTCGCCGCCGGTATCGGTCTCTTCAATACGGGCCGCCAGCTTGGCGGGCTCGTAGGGGTCGCCGCACTCCAGACACTGATCGATCACAACGTCGCGCATAATCTTGCGGTCCTTGGCGCCAACGTCACCGCAGGAGCCCCCTCGGTCGCCGAGCGACTGGCAACGAGTGCTGCCATGTTGACGGCGAAAGGGATGGACGCGGCTGCCGCGAGCCGCGGGGCGGCAAGCCTTCTCGGCCGGGCCGCGGCAGGTCAGTCCACCGTCATTGCCTTCGACACCGCATTCAACGCGGTGGCGCTTCTCTTCGTCATTGCCGCTCCCCTGCTGGTCGGGGTCAAGATAGGCCTCTCGCGATTGCGAAAGCACGTGTAGCGGATGGCGGCGTCGGCACGGCGGCCGATCCGTTGCGTCATAACACCCACCGTTTGAGCGGTTCCGAGCATCATAACGTCTCGCTTTTCGGGACACGGTCAGTTACCCGTATCGTCGAGATCAGTTCGATCAGTTCATATGCAATGACGTGCCGCGCCGGTGGTAAAGAACGCGCGCGTGCGTTCCTTCGAGAGGGACCTGTCGAACTGAAGACGGAGAGTCCGATGAAGAATGCACAGGAAAAGACTGCCTCTCGCGCGGAAAGCCGGATCGACGGCGAGCAGGTGCGGCAAATCGCCCTGCGCATCACGTCTTGGCCGAGCGAAACCGGCACGCCGGGCGAAGCATCCTTCGCGGATCGCCTTCATGCTCTTCTCCGCGAGCTTCCCTATTTTCGGGAGCATCCGGAAGACCTGCACCTCATTGCAAGTCACGGTGAGCCGCTGACCCGCAATGTCGTTGCGCTCGTTCGCGGCACGGGTAAGCGAACGCTGGTCATGGCCGGCCACTTCGACACGGTTTCGACCGACAATTATCACGAGCTTAAGGCCCTCGCCTGCGACAGCCTGGCGCTCAAGGATGCGCTCATCGAAAGCCTGTCGGCACGCGACGACCGGTCCGAGCAGGAAGAGCGGGCCCTGCAGGATCTGGCGAGCGGCGACTTTCTCCCCGGCCGCGGTCTGCTGGACATGAAGAGCGGGCTCGCGGTGGCCATCGCCTGTCTTGAACAATTCGCGGCCGACACGGGCCGGCAGGGCAATCTCATGCTCGTCGCCACCCCCGACGAGGAACGCGAAAGCCGGGGTATGCGATCGTTTCGAAATGCATTGCCCGGTCTGGTCGGGGATTTCGATATCGAGATCGCCGGGGGCATCAACCTCGATGTGACCTCGGATCAGGGCGACGGGAGCGAAGGCCGGGCCGTTTACGCCGGCACGATCGGCAAGCTTCTGCCCTTTGCGCTGGTGATCGGCTGCAGTTCCCATGCGAGCTATCCCTTCGAAGGGGTAAGCGCACAGGCCATGGCAGCCGGCATCCTGGAGCGTCTGGAAGGGAACGCTTCCCTGGCGGATCGCGACGACAACGACATTTCGCCGCCGCCGATCTGCCTGGAGGCGAAGGATTTGCGCGACGGTTACGAGGTGACGACGCCGGAGCGTTTCTGGATAGCTTTCAACTGGCTCTACCATGCGATGACGGCGGACGCACTCTTTGCGCGCTTCCGAGAGGAAGTGCTGACCGGCGCGAACGAAGCCATCGAGAAGTTTGCGGCACAATCTGCCGAATACGGCAGGCTCGTCGGCAGACGGGCGGGCGTGATGCCGGCCACGCCGCACCTGATGTCGTTCGGGGAATTGCGGGCGGCGGCTGCACGGGTTTTCGGAGACGGCTTCGACGCGTTCTATGCCGAGAAGGAAAGCGTATTCTCTCAGAGCGACAACCCGCTCGTCGCCACGCGGCAACTGACGGAGTGGCTCGTCGGCATCGCGCGCCTCTCCGGTCCCGCCATCGTCATCGGATTTGCCGGCCTGCACTACCCGCCTAGCCATCTGCGCCTGAGCGAAGGAAACGACCGGTCCCTTCATCAGGCGGTCGAGAAGGCGCGTGCCAGTCTCGGCAACGATCCCGCACGAAGCCTCGTCTGGAAGCCGCATTTCTACGGAATCTCGGATATGAGTTTTCTCGGGCTTGCGGCAGGCGATAGCCACATCGTTTCGGACAATACCCCAATCTCGAGGCTCGTCGATCGGCCGGGCGAGAATGCGCTGCGCTTTCCCACGGTTAACCTCGGTCCCTGGGGGAGGGAGTTCCATCAGAAGTTCGAGCGCGTATACGCGCCTTACGCCTTCGAGGTCCTCCCGGATATGGTTTTCGAGATCGCGAGGCGCTTTCTCTCCGACTGCAGTCACTGAAACGGACGCCGCCTTGGTGCGCTTGGCAACGGACACTTTTAAACAAGGATTGCGCAGGCGCCCTAACGAGGCGCCGCGGTTTTACGCGTTCCCCCTAGGAAATCAGCGTAGCGGTCGCCCAGCATTATGACGGGGGCATTGAAGTCGCCTGCCGTTTTTCGTTTTTTGTTGCGGCCGGGGTCATCGGCATCGAGTGCGGGGACAATTTTGCATACGCCTGCAAAAATTCTTGCATACGTATGCATAATGGCTATGATGACTGTTGACGCCGCCACAAGGCGCGGGAGCAAACGCAGTGTCACCGAAGAGGGACGCCGCCAACAAACAGGTGGGAACATGAAGAAAACGGCATTCTTCGCATCGGCCGCTACCATCATGCTGTCGGGCCTCGTAGCGGTTCAGGCCGCACGGGCCGAGTGCGGCATAGAAAAGGGCACGGTGCGCATCCTCTCGAACGATTTCGAAGCCCTGCGTCTCGTGGTGTCGGAAGCCGAGAAATGCGCCTCGGCGACGGTCAAGGTCAGCAAGAACCAAACGAGCGAGCACAAGAACCTGCAAGTGCCGGCGCTCAAGATCAATCCGGCCCAATATACTGTCGCGGTGATTGCCAACAATTCGATCGTTCCGCTGCTGAACGAAGGTCTGCTGCGCCCCCTTGACGATCTCGTTGCCAAGTACGGCCAGGATCTCCAGCCGACCCAGCTCATCAAACTCGACGGCAAGGTTATGGCGATCGCCTTCATGGGCAACTCGCAGCATCTATTCTTCCGCAAGGACATCCTCGAAAAGGCCGGGCTTCAACAGCCGAAGTCCTATGAGGACGTGCTCGCAGCGGCCAAGGCGATCAAGGAGAAGGGGCTGATGCAGTATCCGCTCGCCGCCTCCAACAAGGCCGGCTGGGATCTCGCGGCCGAATTCGTCAACATGTATCTCGGCTATGGCGGAGAGCTCTTCGCGGCCGGTTCGGCAGCCCCCGCCATCAACAACGAGAAGGGTCTCGCCACTCTGAAGACGATGAAGGCGATGACCGAGTACATGAACCCCGACTACATGACCTACAATGCCGACGAGATCGTCAAGGGCTATGCGGCCGGCAAGACGGCGATCATCAATGCGTGGGGCTCGCTTGCGGGCGGCGTGATCGATCCGGTCAAAACGCCGGCCGAGATCGCCGACAACACGGTTCTCGGCGCAGCGCCGACCGTTGGGGGCGGCTCGATCCCTGCAGCGGCCCTCTGGTGGGACGGTTTCTCCATCGCCAAGAACATTTCCGACGAAGATGCGGAGGCATCTTTCCGCGCCATGGTCCATGGCATCCGGCCGGAAGTTGGCCAGAAACATCCGGCTCTTGCGACCTGGCTGACCAAGGGGTACCAGCCTGGACCCAACGCGGTCGGGGTTCTCGCGACGGCGAATGGCGGCGCGAAGCCCTATCCGATGCTGCCTTATATGGGCCTGCTGCACTCGGCTCTCGGCTCCGAACTGGCGGAGTACATGCAGGGGCGTGAAAGTGCAGAGGAGGCGCTGAAAGATGTCGAGGCATCCTACAGCGCGGCAGCGAAAGAGGGCGGATTCCTGAAATGAGCCTGGATGCAGGTGCGCGCCGCTTGGCCGGCGCTCCCCTCGACCTGTCGAGATGTCCCGCTCCGGCGGGATGAAATTTAACCTGCAAAATGAGCAAGGAGAGGGCGCATGCCTCACAGGGCTTTCTTTGCCTTTATCATGCCGTCGCTGCTGGCGATGCTGCTCTTCATCGCCTTGCCGATCGTTTCCGTCGCGGTGCAGTCGCTCTATGTCGAGCACGAGCGTGTCGTAACGGAAGTCGAGACCTGCGCGCCCTTCGCAGGCTGCACCACGGAAACGCGCGTGGATGCGGAGGCGACCGAGAAATTGCGCGATGCGGAGCCGCTCGGCCGTTTCAACGGCTTCGGCACCTATCTCGATCGCAACCATCTGGCCACCGCCGAAATGAACGCGATCCTGACGGATAATGCCGGTTTCGCGGATGTCGCTTCGCGCATCTACAATCTGCCGTTCTACAGGGCGCTCGCCTTCACCCTGACCTACACCTTCGTCGTCACGCCGCTCGCCATGCTGCTCGGCTTCTGCATCGCCCTTGGGGTGAACGCCATTCCGCCCTTTTACAAAGGCCCCGTCATCTTCTTCTCGCTTCTTCCCATGATTGTGACACCGCTGGTTGGCGCGCTGATCATCTACTGGATGTCGTCGCCGCAGGGCATCCTCGGCGCGACCCTGCAATCGCTCCTGAACGATTCGACCTTATCGCTGAAATCATCGGCGGTTCTGACCTGGGTGACGCTGCTCGTCTATGGCGTCTGGCACAATGCGCCGTTCTCTTTCGTCGTCTTTTATGCCGGCCTGCAAACCGTGCCGCACGATACGCTCGAATCCGCGATGATCGACGGCGCCAACCGGTGGGAGCGCATCCGCTTCGTCGTGATCCCGCATCTGATGCCGCTCGCCACATTCGTCGCCCTGGTGCAACTGATGGATAATTTCCGTGTCTTCGAGCCGATCGTCGGGTTCAGTGCCGAGGCGAATGCGACCTCGCTTTCCTGGTCGATCTTCAACGATCTGCGCGGCCAGGTCGATCAGCTCTTCGGCTCGGCCGCTGCCACTTCGATGCTGACCATCGTCGGGGTCGTTATCCTGCTATCGCCGGTGCTCGTGCGCACCTGGCGTGAATTCAACCGTCGATGAGGGCGCCGCGATGATCGTCAACAAACGCAGACGTCCCCTGCCGCTCACAGTCCTCTCCACCACCTTCGTGCTGCTCTGGGTGCTGATGGCGGCCTTTCCGTTTATCTGGACGGTCTGGGGATCGTTCAAAGTCGAGCAGGACTTTTTCTCCCGCGACAGCTGGTGGTTCGCCATCGAGGGTTCCCGCACGATCGCCCAGACAGGCTCCGCCTTCACCGGCGACGGCTATTACGGCGCCTGGGTGCTGCGCGACTTCTTCTCCTCGGTCGTCAACACCGTCATCGTCACCTTATCGGTGGTTGTCGTCTCGCTCACATTCGGCACGCTCGGCGGCTATGCGCTGGCGCGCTCCGGATATCGCTATACCTTCTGGCTCCTGATGCTCGCTCTGGTGTTCCGTGCCATGCCGCACATCACCCTGGTCTCGGGCTATCTGCTGCCTTTTTTCGAGATGAACATCTGGGGCCACCTGCCGACCGCCATCATCGTGCTTGTGGCGATCAACCAGCCCTTCACCCTGTGGATGCTGCATTCCTTCTTCCTGTCGATCCCCAAGGATCTCGACGAAAGCGCAATGGTCGACGGGTGCTCGCGGTTCCAGGCATTCCGCCTGGTCGTGATTCCGGTCATGTGGCCGGGCGTGATCACGACGGGCCTGTTCTCCTTCCTGCTCGCCTATAACGACTTCGCCGTGACTGCGATGCTCCTGTCGCAGCCGAACCAGACCATGGTGCCGAAGATCGCGAGCTTCCTCGGGACGATCCAGCAGGAAGGCAATGTCATGTTCGCCGTCGCAGCCGTCGTCTCCGCGACCGCACCGCTCTTCGTGCTGGTCATGTTCTTCCAACGTCAGATCGTCAGCGGGCTCACCGCGGGCGCAGTCAAGGGATAATCGCAATGGCTGAAATCCGCCTGAAGAACGTGTCGAAGCGTTGGCACAATTTCGTCGGCGTCGACAATTTCGATCTCGACATCGCCGACCGGGAGTTCCTGGTGCTGCTCGGGCCGTCCGGCTGCGGAAAGACGACGACGATGCGCATGATCGCCGGACTCGACGATATCAGCGAAGGCGAAATCTGGCTGGGCGACCGCATGGTCAACAATCTGGAGCCGAAGGACCGCGACATCTCGATGGTCTTCCAGAGCTACGGCCTCTATCCGAACATGACCGTCTACGAGAACATCCGTTTTCCGCTGCGCGTGCGAAAGGTGCCGAAGGAACTGCACCATGAAAAGGTCATGCAGGCCGCCCGCATGGTCGAGCTGGTGGATTTCCTGGAGCGCCGGCCGGCTGCGCTTTCCGGAGGTCAACGGCAGCGTGTCGCACTCGGGCGCGCCATCGTGCGCCAGCCGGCAGCCTTCCTGATGGACGAGCCGCTATCCAATCTCGATGCGAAGCTTCGCGTGTCGACGCGTGCCCAGATCAAGAACCTGCAGCACACGCTGAAGGTTACGACGATCTACGTCACCCACGACCAGATCGAAGCGATGACGCTTGCCGACCGGGTGGTAGTGATGAACAAGGGCGTTATCCAGCAGGTCGGTACGCCGACGGATATCTACGACAACCCCGCCAATACCTTTGTTGCATCCTTCATAGGTTCGCCGGCGATGAACCTTGTCTCCGGCGACATCGAAAACGGCACTTTCCGAGGGCCGGGCATCACGATCGGCGGTCTGCAGATCAATGTGAAGGGCCCGGTGACGCTCGGCTTCCGCGCCGAAGACGCCTCGCTCGTCTTTGAAGGTGGCGAGCTTGGCGCCGAAATCTATTCTATGGAGCTCCTCGGCGAGGCCACCATGGCAAGCTTCCGGATGGGCGATCAGCTCGTCTCGATCAAATCCGGCAAGGAATACCGGGCCGAGATCGGCGACGTCGTGCATGCGGCGATCCCCGCTTCGATCTGCCACCTGTTCGACGCCAGGACGGGTGTGCGGATCGCACGAACCCCCGGCAACTGAAATCCATGATCGGCATGCGGTCTCGCGTGCCCGATCGTTCCAAGGGAAGAACAACATGACGGTGACCTATCTCAAGCGCGGCAAGCCCGAGGCCCAGCGATCGGAGGAAGATGCGAAGGTCCGCGGGATCGTCGAGTCGACGCTTAAGGACATCGAGACGCGCGGCGACCAGGCGGTTCGAGAACTTTCTGAGAAGTTCGACAGGTTTTCGCCGCCGTCTTTCCGGCTCAGCCCATCGGAGATCGAGGCGGCCATGTCCAGGGTCTCAACGCGCGACATGACCGATATCGACTTCGCCCAGACGCAGATCCGCCGCTTCGCCGAGGCGCAACGCGCCTCGATGACGGATATCGAGATCGAGACGATTCCGGGGGTAATCCTCGGTCATCGCAACATTCCCGTACAGTCGGTCGGGTGTTACGTGCCCGGGGGCAAGTTCCCGATGGTGGCCTCCGCCCATATGTCGGTCCTGACGGCCGCGGTTGCCGGCGTGCCGCGCATCGTTGCCTCCGCTCCTCCCCAGAAGGGTGCGCCGCATCCGGCGATCGTGGCGGCGATGCACAAAGCCGGTGCCCACGAAATCTACGTGCTCGGCGGCATGCAGGCGGTCGGCGCGATGGCGCTCGGAACCGAGACGATCAAGCCCGTCGACATGCTGGTGGGTCCGGGAAATGCCTTCGTTGCCGAAGCCAAACGGCAGTTGTACGGCCGCGTCGGAATAGATCTCTTCGCCGGTCCGACCGAGACGATGGTGATTGCCGACGAGACGGTGGATGCGGAGATATGCGCAACCGATCTCCTCGGTCAGGCCGAGCATGGTTACAATTCTCCGGCGGTGCTTGTGACCAATTCACGCAGGCTTGCCGATGAGACGCTTGCGGAAATCGGCCGGCTTCTTTCGATCCTGCCGACGGCGGACACCGCCAGTGCCTCATGGCGCGACTACGGCGAAGTGATCGTCTGCGACACCTATGAGGAAATGCTCGACGTCGCCAATGAAATCGCCTCCGAGCACGTGCAGGTCATGACCGATCGCGATGATTGGTTCTTGGAGAACATGCATTCCTACGGTGCGCTTTTCCTTGGGCCACGCACCAATGTCGCCAATGGCGACAAGGTCATCGGAACCAACCACACCCTGCCGACCAGGAAGGCGGGGCGCTATACGGGTGGCCTCTGGGTCGGCAAGTTCATGAAGACGCATTCCTACCAGAAGGTGCTGACAGACGAGGCGGCTGCGGAAATCGGCGCCTATTGCTCGCGCCTGTGCCTGCTGGAGGGCTTTATAGGCCATGCGGAGCAGGCCAATGTCCGGGTTCGCCGATACGGCGGACGCAATATCGGCTATGGCGGCGCGGCGTAGGCCGCCGGATTTTCAGGAGGCAAATTTGGACGGGTTTCTTCATATCGGCTGCCGCGTGGCGCTACGCGCATGCGTCAGCGCGCCGGTTCTGGCGGTGAAGCAGGGGAGCCGTCCGTCATGAAGCTGCCGCGCACACCCTCTTTCCGTCTCGACGGCAGGCGCGCCCTGGTCGCTGGAGCCTCGTCCGGCATCGGTCTCGGTTGCGCGGTCGCGCTGGCGGAAGCGGGCGCCCATGTGGTTCTGGCGGCGCGCTCGCCGGAGAAGCTTGACGAAGCGGTCGAGGCGATCCGTAGGGAAGGTCTTTCGGCCGAAGCCCTGGTGCTCGATGTCGCCGACCTCGAGGCGACCGAGGCTGCCGTCGCGGCGGAGCGGCCGTTCCAGGTTTTGGTCAACAGCGCGGGCATCGCCCGTCACGGACCGGCGGCGGATACGGCTCCGGAGGACTTCGACGCTGTTTTCGGGCTCAATGTACGCGGCGCCTATTTCCTGACGAGGGCCGTTGCCAAAGGGCTCATTGCAGCCGGTCAACCGGGTTCGCTCATCAACATCTCCTCGCAGATGGCGCATGTCGGCGGCATCGACCGGGCCGTCTACAGCGCTACCAAACATGCCGTCGAGGGCTTTACCAAGTCGATGGCGATCGAGTGGGGACCGGCGGCCATTCGGGTGAATACCATCTGCCCGACATTCATCCGCACGCCGTTGACCAAGCAGACATTCTCGAAGCCTGAACGGGTCCAATGGATAACGGAGAAAATCAAGCTCGGGCGTCTCGGTCGCGTGGAAGACATTATGGGTGCCGTCACCTATCTTGCGAGCGATGCCTCGGCGATGGTGACGGGAACCGCGCTGATGGTCGATGGGGGTTGGACAGCAGACTGATGGCAAACGATAAGGTCACGTCGAACGATGTTGCACGCTTGGCGGGCGTTAGCCAATCGGCCGTATCGCGCTATTTCACGCCGGGAACGTCCGTTTCCAAAAAGACGGCGGAGAAGATCAGGGCGGCCGCTGAAGAGCTTGGCTACCGTCCTAACGTGCTTGCGCGCTCGCTGATCACCGGGCGCAGCCGCATCATCGGCCTCGTCGTGGCTTATCTGGAAAACTACTTCTATCCGGAAGTGGTGGAGCGTCTGTCGAAAGCGCTGCAGGACCAGGGCTACCATGTGCTGGTCTTCATCTCCTCGATCGCATCGGAAAACGTGGACCAGATCACCCAGGAGATCCTGGACTATCAGGTGGACGGCATCGTGCTCGCTTCGGCGAACATGTCCTCCGAACTGGCGGCGCGATGCCACGCCTCAGGCGTGCCGATCGTGCTGTTCAACCGCCTTCAGGACGACGAGCGGCTCTCCGCCGTCACCTCGGACAACCGTGCCGGCGGCCGCCAGTTGGCGGAGCTGTTCGTTTCGCTAGGCCACAGGCGCTGCGGCTACATCGCCGGTTTCGAAGGCGCCTCGACTCAGCGCGACCGGGAACGGGGATTTCGCGAGGGGCTGGAGGCGGCAGGCCTCCCGCTTTCTGCGCGCGAGGTCGGCAACTTCCGATATGAGGACGCGCAGGCCGCGGCACGGCGCATGTTTGCCGGCCCGGAGCACCCCGACGCCGTCTTCGTCTGCAACGACCACATGGCCTTCGCGGTGATGGACGTGCTGCGCTTCGAACTGGGGCTCCGCATTCCCGACGACGTTTCGGTTGCCGGCTTCGACGATGTGCCGCCGGCACGCTGGCCGGCCTACAACCTGACGACGATCCGCCAGAACGTTGACGACATGGTCGCCGAAACGGTGGCCACGCTCATGCACAGCATCAAGGAGGGCGAAGGGGCAGCGCGCCGCATCACCCTCGACGGCGCTCTCGTCCTGCGCGGCTCGACCCGCGCGAAAGCTCTGACAGAAGAGACCCGCTAACGACGCCGCCCGATGGGCGGAGCCATGACCGCAACCTGTTTTGCATACGTATGAAAGGCTGAAAAATGCAGATCTCCCAGACGGAAATGGAAAAGCGCATCGTGCGCTACGGCGAGCTGAAACCGTGCCGCACCGCATTCATCGACGCCCATACGCCAGGCTCGAACCAGAAAGAGAACTTCACGATTATCGGCGGCGGCGTTTCGGAAAGCGCCGATCAGCACGTCCATATCAAGGACACGCCAGGCTTCAACATAGGGGCGGCCGGTCAGCCGCCGAAGTGCCGCAACTCGCTGCATTCGCATCGCACGGCTGAAGTCTTCTTCGTGCTCAGGGGCCGGTGGCGCTTCTTCTGGGGCCGCTGGGGCAATGCGGGCGAGGTGGTGCTCGAGGAGGGCGACATCTTCAATATTCCGACCGGCATCTTCCGTGGCTTCGAGAATATCGGTACGGACTACGGGATGATCATGGCCATACTCGGCGGCGACGACGCCGGCGGCGGCGTGATCTGGGCGCCGCAGGTGATCGAGGATGCCAGGGATCATGGCCTGGTGCTCGGTGAAAACGGCAAGCTCTACGACACCAAAAAGGGCCAGTCACTGCCCGATGGCATCAAACCGATGCCGCTTCTGACGGAGGAAGAGCTGAAGGCCTTCCCGGAGACGCCGGTTCAGGAGGTGGTTCGCGACTATGTTGCCCGTTACTGGGACCTTATGGCGCTTGCACAGAAAGCACCAGCCAAGGTGATCGGCGAAAAAGCGCTGCTCCGTGACAAGCCGGGTTTCGAGGTTGAACTGCTCACGCGCGGATCGATCCCGGAGGCGGCCTATGTGAACGAGCGCCATGAGGTGCTGATGGTCATGCGCGGCCACTGGGAGCTTGCCTGGGACGGCGGCGCATCCGTGCTGGCGCCGGGCGATACCTGTGCCGTTCCGCCGGGACTGCAGCACAGCCTCGTGCCGGCAATGACGGGAGAGGCGAGCCTCTATCGCGTGGTTGCCACCGGCGAAAAGGCCGGCCGGACCTGGCGCGGCTGATCTAGAGCATTTCCGCTTTTCTCCGAATCGCGGAAACTCTCCAACCCTTTATTTTGCCGCAATTCCGGACGGAAAACCGTTACGCACTTTTCCTGGAATTGCTCTGGTGAAGGGCGGCGGAGGGCCGCCCTTCACCACCCCTGAGGTTTCGGCCCGAAACGGATTACCGGAGGAAAAGATTTGGACGACGAACTCCTGTCCCTGATGCGCATGGTCGACACGCCTACCGTCTGCAACGCGATCGAGGTGGCGCAGGGAAAGCGCGGCTTCGACGGTTTTACCCGCGGCACGGTCGTCAGCTCGGCACCAACAGCCCGTCCGGTCGTTGGCTATGCCCGTACTGCGAAGATCGCCGCCGCCGCTCCCTCGACCGAAGGACCAGCGGTCATCAAGGCGCGGCGAATGGATTATTACCGCCACATGGCGAGCGGCGATCCGCCTTCCGTCGCGGTCGTCGAGGACATGGATTATCCCCATTGCGTCGGCGCCTTCTGGGGCGAGATCAACGCGACCGTCCATCGCGGATTGGGCCTTTGCGGTGTGCTGACCAATGGCGTCATGCGCGACCTCGGTGATGTGCCCGAAGACTTCCCGATGATCGCAGGATCAGTCGGCCCGAGCCATGCTTTCGTGCATGTGGAGGCGATCGGCGTTCCCGTCTCCGTGTTCGGCCTGACGGTTGCGCCGGGTGACCTCGTCCATGCGGACCGGCATGGCGCTGTCGTGGTGCCCCCGGACATCATTCCCGTCCTTGCAGCCGCGATCGAGAAGCTGCGTGCCACCGAGCGGCTGATCCTTGAGCCAGCTCGACAGCAAGGCTTCGATCTCGCAAAATTTGAGGAAGCCTGGGCCCGCTTCGAGGCCGCCCGGACCTGACTGGAGCGCTCCATGCCCCATCCCACGCCACCAAGCCTTGCCACAATCCGAGAACGGGCTCGCGCCCTTGGCATTTCCATCGCCGTAGAGCGTGAGGCATTCGTTCGGGCCGGTGCCGAGCATCTTCATGATGCGGTGCAACGCCTGGACCGCATCGCGGCCGACGACGAAGCCTTGCCGGAGTCTGATCGCAGATGATCGAGAATCCGGCCGACCTGCCGATTTTGGAAGCTGCCGAGCGGCTACGGGATGGCAGATTGACTTCCGTGGCGCTAACAGTGGCCCATCTGGACCGTATCGCGGAACGGAACGGCGCCTATCACGCCTTCCTGCATGTTGCCGCTGAAAGCGCGCTGGCCGAAGCGGCACGCGCGGACGAGGCGCTTGGCTGCGGCGAAGACCGTGGTCCGCTGCACGGAATACCTGTCGCGGTCAAGGATCTCTTCGATACGGCCGGCATGCCCACCACCTATGGTTCGGACGTCTATGCCGGCTATCTCCCGACCGAGGACGCGGAGGTCGTGCGCAGGTTGAGAGCCGCCGGCGCCGTTCTGATAGGCAAGCTGGAAACCTACGAGTTCGCGATGGTCGGTCCAGTCTTCGACCGGTCCTTTCCACCGGCCGCCAATCCCTGGGATGTTCGTCGCTTCACCGGCGGCTCGTCCTCCGGCTCGGCAGCGGCCGTCGCCGGCGGCCTTGTTCGCACGTCGGTCGCCTCTGATACCGGCGGATCGGTGCGAAGCCCTGCCGCCTATTGCGGGGTCGTCGGCTTCAAGCCGACCTATGGCCGCATCCCGACACGTGGGGTCTTTGTCCTGTCGCCAAGCCTAGATCATGTGGGTCTCATCAGTGCCTCGGTTGCCGAAGCGGCGATCACTTTCGACGCTATCGCAGACGCTGAAGCGACAGATGCGGAGGCCGCCGCCTCACGCCTTGGCGGGGCTTTGACCGGACTGCGCATCGGCTATGCCCGTAAATGGTTTGCCGACGATCCGGAGACGCTGCCAGCGCTTCTCGATGCCGTCGACGGGGCCGCATCGCAGCTGTCGCTGCTCGGTGCCAGGATAGAGGAAGTGGCGCTTCCGGCCGCCGCGGATTTCGAGTCCGTAGGAGCCGTCATCATCCATGCCGAAGCCTTCGAGGCGCACCGGCGGCAATTGGCTGCCTCGGGTGACGGCTACAGCCGCAAAGTCTTCCAGAACATCCTTTCCGGGCTGTGTCTGACGCCGGAAGACCTCGTCCGCGCCCGGCACGCGGCGGCGCGTCTGCGGGACCGGATCGACCGCACCGTCTTCGCGCGCTTCGACGCGATCCTGACGGCGACGACTTTGACGCCGGCGATACCCTTTGCCGATTTTGCCGGAGAAGCAGCGCGATGGACACCGATGCGCACCATCGCCTTCAATGTCACGGGCCACCCGGCGCTGTCGGTTCCCTGCGGTTTCGCCAACGGATTGCCGCTCGCCATTCAGCTTGCCGGCAGGGCAGGAGACGAGGCGACCCTCTGCCAGATAGGTCACGCTTATGAGCAGGCGAGCGACTTTGCCGCGTCCAAGCCGCCGCTTCCATTCCGGCGTGCGGCGAGCGACGGGAGAACCCAACCGGCACCTTCCGAATAACAGGACACAAATTTAATTGCATACGTATTCAAAATCTGCCAGTCTTTCTTTCAGCAGGCGTCACGGTCTGCTTTTGCCGCATCCGAGAGAGTGGCGTGGCGTGGCTGTGCGCGAACCCCTCCGAGCGAGTTGACGATGACCGCTTCCCCGAACGACGAACCGCGACCGCCGCTCCTGCTTCTGCCAGGCACCGCGTGCGACCAGCGAGTCTTTGCGCCCCTGATCGACAGGCTCGGCGATTATCCGGTCCTGATCGGAGACATGGGCGGCGCTCGGACAATGGCGGCGCTCGCCGGAGATATCCTTGCGGCTGCACCGCCCTATTTTCTGCTCGCCGGCTTTTCGCTTGGCGGCATTTGCGCGCTTGAAATGGTGGCGCAGCGGCCGGAGCGGATCGGAAAGCTCGCTCTGATCGATACGACCGCGCGCCCCGATCCGGCAGAAAATGCCGCAGTCCGGCGCAAGGCGGTTGCGGATGCGCGGGAGAAGGGAATGGACGGATTTATCCTTGATAACTGGCCGCGACTCGTTGCCCCGACCAATGTCCATGACGGAAGCCTGCGCGACACGATCGTCGCCATGGCGCGCGATTGCGGGCCTGACCGGCTTGCCGAGCACGCGGAAGTCGCCATCAGCCGCGCCGACAGCCGGCGGCGTCTTGCCGAGATCAGGCAACCGACGCTGGTCCTTGCAGGAGCGCATGAGGAAGTGTGCCCGCTCGATGCGCAACAGGAACTCGCCGCCGGAATTCCCGGCGCGGAGCTCCATCTCATCGCAGAAGCAGGCCATTTCGCACCGCTTGAAAACCCCGATGCCGTGGCCCTCGTCATGAAGCGCTGGCTTGAGGCCGGTTCCGGCCCCTTATCGTAACCCATAGAATCCAACGGAAGGACATTTCATGAGCGACGACACTACCAAGGCAGTAAAGGCGGTGGCGCAGAACCAGCGTAAGGATCCGGCGGAACAGGTTTTGCAGGTCGAACGCCGGGACTATACCGAGCTTGCTCCCGTAGACCGGCCCCGCAGCCAGTCGCTCGATGGCTTCGACGAGATCTACACCGACATTGTCGATTATATCGTCCGCTGCACACATCGCATCTGGGACGAGCGTGACATCGGGCTGATCTATACGCACTATACCCACAACTGCGTCCTCTATGGCACGCTCGGCACCATCTATAATCGCGAGGATGTGGTGCGCGACACGATCCAGCGGCTGGTCTCGCTGCCGGAGCGGCGCGGCATGGCGACCCAGGTGCTCTGGAGCGGCAACGATGTCGAAGGCTTCTACACCTCCCATCTCGTCACCGGGTCCGGCCGGCACACGCAATATGGCCATTTCGGTCCGCCGACCGGCCGCACTTTCGTGGCGCGTACGATCGCGGACTGCATGATCCACCGCAACAAGATTTACCGTGAATGGGTGGTGGCCGATACGATGGCCATCATCAAGCAGCTCGGCCTCGATCCGCACGCCTTCGCCGGAAAGCTTGCCAGGTCTTCATTCGACAAAGGACTTTTCTCGCTTGATATCGGCGAGAACCGCCGCCTGCTCGGCCAATATCCGCCGGAGGCGGAAGCGGACGTCTCGATCGCGCATAACGATATCGAGGCCCATACGTTGCGTTGGCTGCACGAAGTGTTCAACGGGCGCATGTTCGGCAGGATCAAGGATGTCTACGCTCCCACCTGCCAGTATCACGGCCCGCTGATGAAGGAGCTTTACGGCGTGGCGGCCGTCACCCATCAACACCTTGGCCTCATCGGCTCGATCCCCGATGCCGCCTATTCTGCGCAGCACATCTGCTCGAACCCTTGCGAGGAAGGCGGCGTCAAAGTCGCTGTACGCTGGCTGATGGAAGGCCATCACCTCGGCTACGGTATATTGCAGGACCTCGGCGAGCCGACCGGCGCCCGATTGCAGGTCATGGGCATGACCCATTACCACTACAAGGACGGAAAGATTGTCGACGAATGGAATGTCTACGACGAGCTGTCGCTGCTGGTGCAGGTCAAGCTTGCCGAAATGGCTCGCCAGTCGGGGTCAGCGAATGCAGAGGCTCACGGGGCCAGTTAGACGAGAACAACGGTCTCTCGGCCGCGGGGCGTGGTTTCGAAGCATTGGTGCCGGCCTTTGCCGTAGCTGTGCAAGGCTCGCCTCGCCACAGCAATCTGCTCCGCCTGCTTCGACCAGGAGGCGATGCGCGTGGGTGGTCCGGCGACGCCGGGCGACCACACTTTTCTGACTCCGCCCTACTCGCGCAATGTGATCCAGACCGGCGCATGGTCGCTGGCCCCTTCAAGCCCGCGGATTTCGCGATCGATTCCGGCGCCGGTCAGCCGGCGCTTGAGCTTTCCGCTCAGGAGGATGTGGTCGAGGCGAAGGCCGGCGTCGCGCTGCCAGCGGTTCCGGCGATAATCCCAGAAGGTGAAAAGCTGCGCCTGCGGGTGGACCTTACGAAGTGCGTCGAGCCAGCCCTGTTCGACAAGGCTCTTGAACGCTGCGCGGCTTTCCTGCTGCACGAGAGCGTTGCCGTCGTAGGAGCGGGTCGGATAGATGTCCCGCGGTTCCGGGACGACATTGTAGTCGCCCGCGAGTAACACCGGAACGCCCGCTTCGAGAAGCGCGGCAGCGTGCAGATTGAGGCGTTGGTGCCAGGCGAGCTTATAGTCGAATTTCGGGCCGGGCTGCGGATTGCCGTTGGGCGCATAGAGCGAGCCGATCAGGATACCGTTCACCGCGGCCTCGATGTAGCGGCTCTGCGTATCGGACGGATCGCCGGGCAAGCCTGTTCGCGTGAGGACCGGTTCGCAGCCGCGGGCAAGAATGGCAACGCCGTTCCAGGCTGCCTGGCCCAGCCAGACGGCACCGTAACCGGCCGCCTCGATCGCGGCTTCGGGGAACTGTCCGTCCGTCGCCTTGAGCTCCTGCAGACAGACCACGTCCGGCCCAGCCGCCGCTAGCCAGGACAGGAGGTGGTCGAGTCGCTTGTTCACACCGTTGATGTTGAAGGTCGCGATCTTCATCGGGAGCTCAAGACGCGAGGCGGCCCGCCCATCGGGCAGCCGCCTCGGCCAGCGTCTTCAGGTGATCTGCGGCCGAGAAGCCGGAGATGGTCTTGCGCGGCTTGAGGTCGTGGTCGCCGTCTTCCAGCCAGAGGAGCTCGATCCTGTCGGAGAGATCATATTGCGAGACCTCGTCGCGGGTGCCGAACTCGTCGCGGGTCCCCTGGCAGATCAATGTAGGCGTCTGGAGGTCGGCAAGATGCCGGGTGCGCAACTGCTCCGGTTTTCCGGGAGGATGAAAGGGATAGCCGAGGCAAAGGAGCCCGGCGATCTTGCCCTCGGCATGAAGGTCGTCGGCGACCATGCTGGCGACGCGTCCGCCCATGGACTTGCCGCCGATCACGAGTGCGCCTTTGGTGCCGAGCTCGGCAATCGCCGCCCGATATTCCGGATTCAGCGTTTCCGCGCGCGGCGGGGGCTTGCGCCCCTCCGAGGTGCGCCGGGCCGCCATATAGCCGAACTCGAAGCGGGCAACGCGGAAACCTGCGCCGGCAAGCGCCTGAGCGGTGGCGTTCATCGATG
>Ga0228710_1000014_pt1 | contig 138566 bp, 62 predicted proteins | sample MedpolnodulmetaG_FD_177995 | JGI IMG/M metagenome (GOLD analysis project Ga0228710, IMG submission 177995) | Root nodule microbial communities from Medicago polymorpha collected in Santa Monica, California, United States - pink nodules | ecosystem: Host-associated > Plants > Roots > Nodule...
TTTTTTTTATCAAAGCAATAAAGTATGAAGTATTTTACAAAGTCATCCTTCATTAACGGTATGAGAAAGATAAATATAGTTGGTGGTATAATTGGAAACCTAGAATGATTTTTTTTCACTGATATTGTAAAACGACTTATTATTTTAGAGAATTTGTTTTTCTTTCAAAAACAACTTATAACTTAAGACGAATAAAGTATGAATGAATTATGGATACATCGACTGTAAGTCTATAATACATTGAAAGAGACACGCCGTTGAAGTGCTACTTCTCCACTCTCCCATCTCTATCTACTAGTACTAAACAAAATTCAAAACCGATGGTGTAAGGCAACTCTTCAACTTTATTAGAATTAACCTAACTTTCATGCATAATAATGTAGCATTCTCATTGCATTAAAATTGTTTCCAGAATTAGCACTGAAGAATTAACTCCAGCTTTGTTTGATCTTGACACTGATATTGACACCGTCTTCCTAGACTCCATTATCAACCTCGGTGGAAGGTTGATTGTATTGTATGGCCTATAATACTGACAGTAGTGGTTTATTGAGCGACAAATACTAAGAAAAAACAAACTTTCATAATTATTTTTGTTAGTATCCTTCAAAAAAAATATATTTTAGTTTCATGTAGTAAAAAAATACATTTAGTAACCTACCCTTAATTATTAAATTCTTACCTCTCTCAAAAGATTAACAAATTAATGTAAGAATAGATTTAGAACAATGACATTAAATATGATTAGGTGACATTTAATTTGATTGTATTTAAATGAAGTGATTGGGCTCAAGTGGTAAATCAATTTCACCAAAGAACGGATGGTTTTGAGGAATCTAAGTTCGATTTGTGAATGCAACAATTCTTGCTAAGCTATACTTACCTCATGGTTGAGCTTCGAAGTCTGGACTACCAAAACCCTTTCCTCTAAAGAAAACGAGAGGATTAACACAAAACAAGTTCACAATTTATGATGACTTTTGCGTATAAAATAAAATCGAAGAGAATGATTTTTTTCTTATTAAAAGTCGTGTAATTTTATCATAGATTCAAAATAATATTAACACAAAAGTGTTCAATTATTTGTTTTTCAAAATAAAAAGGCGAATATTTCGGTAACTTAAAACTTTATTGTGCATGTATGATACATTTTTTTAAGGTATGTGTATGCATGATATTGATAACTGGTAATTAAAGTTACGTATTTTATAATATACTTTTATAACGCTTACTTACTTGTTTTGAAAGAAATCATTTGATTTTTTTCCCAATTATTATATATTCTTAGCCTCTGTTTGGATATCCAGTTGTAATCCACGATTTTTTTCTTCCTAAATCATGACAAAAGACAGCAGTAACGCATAAGCTCTCCTATTATCAGCTTCTTAATCATGGCAGAATTGCATTAGGTACCGTGCAGATGTACTATTGGGCAAACAAACGCCACAAGCAAGGAGAAATTCTATCATGGTCGCATGACCAAATAAAAAGTGTTTGGTCACACACACATAAAGAAATATTTTTTTAATAATAAAAAGGAAATTGATAAAAAAAATAATTGAATATTTTAAGGACCATCTTTTTATGTGTGTATCCAAACACTTTTGATTTGGTCTTGTGACCATGGAAGAATTCCTCACAAGCAAGTGATATTTGCATCTTTCCTTACTTTCTTATAAGCTAAATGCACATCAAACAAGTGAAGAAGAAAGCTCACAAGAATGTTTGAGCTAAGAGTGGAATATCCATGACACAAATTGTTGGAACATTTCTTAAACACTTTAAATTGTTGCTGCATCAGTAGAACACTTAAAATTATTTTTGCAAAAAATCAAACTTGAACGCAAAAAATCAAACTTGCAAAAGCAAAAAATAATTTTGTTAGATAAACAATTTGAGCTGAGTCACGATATAGATCGCTCTTTTTAAGACGTTCTGCGACTCTGTCTCAATGATGCAACAATTTTTCTCAGCCTGGGTCGTCCTCAAGATACAATAGTCATCCACAATTGAGTATGAATGCTCTTTGCACAAGTAGACTCATCAAACCAACACCCCACAGTTGAGCATGAATGCCCTGAGCAATGGAGAATTTCTTCATTTTGGTCAGAAAGATTGAGAAAAAATTGTAGGGAAATTTTGCTAAGTGAATTTAAGGCGTCTTAAAAATGCGGTTTATGCATAGAGCAAACCAGCTAGAGGGGCAGGATAAAGGTACGGTGACGAATATTTGAGGAATCAACTTTAACAATATTTACACATTTTCTCAGTATGTTTTGTAGGGCTATCATCTAGGCAATTCTATCTTCAGTTGGGACTAAATATTATTAATTATACTCTGATGTATATCTTTTTTGTAGTTAAATATATTCTAGAAATAAGTCACTTGAGTTGGTCTAATGATGTTGACTTAAAACCTTAAATTAAATGTGCTCCTTATAACGTTTCAGGTTCGATTTCCTCTGAAATGTGCTCCATATAGTGCTTTTATATGACTTTAAATGTCTCCCCGCAAATGGACGATGACATTCGATCTCTCGGATTCCCTCTAGCTTTTCATGGTAGAGTCTTCATCTTTGTTTCTAATGCTTTCTTTTATGAATAGATCACTCTTAATATGTTTTCAATATTTAATTGGACTTTGAAAAATGCTTTTTAGATTTGGATCTAGGATAATCATATGTTGCATATGAGTTGTTATATTTTTTTATTAGTTGACTTGACAAACGGCACTGGATGTTTCCGTAAAACACTAACAAAGTATATTATTTGTCCAAAAAAAAGACTGGGTTTGTTAATTAATCTCAAAATTAAATACACACAATTATTTTTTATTTTTTTGCACTTGTCAATTTATTTTAAATTAAGATAGTATTGAATTATACATCAACATGGAAAAATAATAGAGCTTGACGTAGAGAACAATCATCAAATTTTTTTTTTGTGGTGGTCGGGGTTCAAACCCCGATCCTTGCATAATTTATGCATTGTTCATACCAACTGAGTCAAGACAAAGACAAAACAATCATCAACTAAATATGTTGATTTCGATTAATATGCTTTTCATGAATATATAAATGTAATTGCTATTTTCTTGGATATTCTTTTTATAAATTACATAGTAAACTAAGACCACCAGAAATACTAGTAGGTTGTCCTTCATATTTCTAAGTAAGTGGATAAAAGAGATTTCTATGCTACACAAATTAAGCAACTTGTTCACCCTAAAAACCACGATATATATTATATATGCAAGACAAAAGATCATGCCTATTTGTGTATATAAGGACAAATAAGGAAAGTGTACATACGAGGAAAGGTGCGTATGGATAATACGAGAGCAGTGAAAAGAGGTGCCTGGACATATGAGGAAGATAAGCTACTCAAGGCTTGCATTAACAAGTATGGTGAAGGAAAATGGCATTTAGTTCCACAGAGAGCAGGTATTAATGAATGTTGCTTATTCTATATATTGTGTATTTGGCTTATAATTAGTTTAGCTGAACAACTAAAAATATTTGACAAATTAAAATTTTCTGTCATTCAACTCTCTTGTAAAGGGGAAAAAATAAGCACATTGTATCTCATCTTTTATGGTTTACTACTTCTGGTGCATTTGGTTGGAAAGAAAATGCAAAATTGGCAAACTCAAAGGAGGTGATTTATAGCATTAAGATATTTTCTATGGTGTGGTTTAGAGGTATTCATATTCGAAATTGATCGAATTAGATTGAATTTTGGATTCTTTTAAAACATCGAACCTCACATCTAATTATTTTTAGAGTTATGCTAACTTCTGTCCTTATGACACATGTTAAGGATTTCATAAATGATAAATATTTATTACAAAATATTAATTTTCAATCTCTAGAAGAATAAATTGGCACAAATTCTTAGATAAAATTTTCAGTTTAGGTTTCTTAACATGTACCATAATGACACAAGTTATCATTTTCCTAACTAGAACACCGACCCGTGCGATACACGGGCCCTACCGACTAAAACAATCACAAATAAGTTATAACGCAATACATAAATGTATTGCTATAGGTGATGCATGTGATGAAAACTCTTAGGAAGAGTTTGCCGCTCATTTGAGTCCCACAATGTTCGAGAGATTAGTCTCTGGAGTTGCGCGCGTGGAGGATACCTGGTTTACACCAAAAAAATAGGTGATGTGATGATAATGTATTACAAATGGCACTCGTGGTAACATTAATTAGTTTCATAACCTTACTTTGAACATTAATTATCATACATTACGAAAGATATCTCTGTACACGACATTTGTAGTGACATTAGTATATTCACAATTGTCATTAGTTAAAAGTATTCTCAACCCATCTCTAGAATTAACATTTGAAATCAACAGAAGTGATTTGATGTCAAAATAAAGTTTGACATGAATCAATAGACAACAACATTAGTTGTGCATGAATCAATAGAAATAAAGAACACATGTTTATCTTTAAAAAAAAATTGTGCACATTACAATGTAGAATTCGAAACACCATTTTCACATCAATTCTCTAAAATGAATCAATTACACCTTTTAGGGTTCTATGCACATTAATTATATAACTCAAATATTGTAAATACATGTTCTTGAGCCACACAATGCTCAACAATCAACATTGAGAGCATTTAATGGATATCATAACTCATTTGTCTCTGAATATTAGCTTCCCTCTAATGTAAATTTGAAAAGTCACTATTGCCTATAGTAAGTTGTTATCGAACAGATTTATCAGCTGTTGTCGAAGGTTAATGGAATGAAAATTTAACTTTCTTACTACTAATGACATATTATTTATATGTCCATTGGTCTTTCTTAAGTAAACATCATTGCTACCATATTAAACTTTTTTATTATTAAGTATTCTTTCAAGATTTGCTCAAACGAAAAAGTATTCTTTCAAGATAGATTTAGCATCCTTTCTTATACATGGTCAGCGTGTAGCATACATAAATTGATAATTTTTTCTTTATACCCCAAACGTCATTGTTTAAAATGTTTTTTTCATTAAAATAATATTTTTTATTTTTTGAATAGATCATAAACTATTATAATGGACCTATCAGATTTAATACATGAACTATAGATAATTAAAATCAATACGAAACTCAATTGAGATTATAATCCAAAATTACAAACCATTGATAACATTATAAAAAATAAAACTGGAACTGAATTGATCCAATTCGACTATTCTGTAAGTAAAACACATCTTTCCATGTTTCTTGTCAACAATAACTTCAAACTGATTGCAAGCTAGATCAAGCAGCGTATCATAGCGATACAATTCATATTCAATCTCCTTGGTAAGACTTAGGCCTAAAAGTAGAGAATTTTGTAGAATATATACAAAACTATCATTAATTCTAATTGTAAATTTTGTTGTATGTAAGCTATAAGGCGCACTAAGAAAAAAAATGGCAATAATTTATAACAATTAAAAAATCACTACATTATAACAAATTATATGCAGATGAATCATGTGCAGTTTAATTGTAATTCTATGTAAGCTATAAGATGCAAAAAGTCAGGGGAAAATAACCATGTCTTATAACCAAGTGTACAACCGTAGTGGATAACAAAATCATGTGCAGTTGAATTGGTGATATTTTCTCAAGCTAACAATTTTATATCCTTACTAATGGAAACAAAATGGACAAAAAACAACGTAAAATCAAACAACTTTTGTCTATTTATGTCTCTTTTAGTTAATCACATTTATGTCTCTTAGTTAACAAAAATTGTTCCCTGCATTATGATGCACAAAAACAGCATGACATTATAGAAAATATTGCGCATAAAAAACAAAAAACAAACATATCGTTGCATACTCACATTATTAAAGTTGCAATTTTTTCACAATCTTGTCAAAATCAGTGATTGAATTCGAACCCAATGGAGCTATGAATATATAAGTAAAAAACTTATTGGAAAAAATTAGCAAGAAGCGATAAGATTTGAATAGAAACACATGAAATTATACCTTTTAAGCAATGCAAGGCAAGTAGAGTTTCAACGTCATTTTCTCTCATGATATGATATGCATGCGTTAGGAAACTATAGAAAGTTGGTATGAGGATTGCAACCAAAAGCTTGATCACACACCACTATATATATAGGGTTAAGAGGGATAACTAAAGATCTTATGGGTAAGTGTACCTTTTATTAATATTGCTTGAGAAGATTTATTGACACAATTTATTTGATATTATTAGGGGTGTTCAAAACCGAGCAAATCCAATAGAAAAACCGCAGACCGAATCAACCCAAATCGAAACCGCAAAAAATCGCATTTGGTTTGGATGTATTCATATCTCTTTTTTATCTAACCACATGGTTTGGTTCGGTTGACGGTTTTCATTTTACCAACCGAACCAAACCGAACAAAACCGCAACATAAGAAAAATGCCAATTGAACCTATGTCACTGTTAGCCCGTGTTTTATCCGGTAAACAGTCACATAAACCAATACTCATAGAAACTTTTAATAATTAATATTTTTTTTTCTTGTTAAGTTTCTTCTTTATTTTTTATTTCAAAAATATATTTATGTACTACTTCAAATTTTATAGAATGATAAAAATCTTATTGTTTTACATCTTCAAAGGAGGAATTACTTTTTGTTCACATTTTAAATTTTGTTTATATTGTTTGGTGAAAATAAAATTGTATTGTTGGAAGAAATTAAAAATATTGTCAGAAACATTGCTAGAAATATGTTGTGTTATAGCTTTTTAACTTGATTTTAATGTTAGAAACAAAAAATTATATTGTCTCAAAAATACCGCACTAACCGATCTAACCCAAACCGCATTGGTTTGATTTGGATTGGTTCGGATTTTGTTTTAAAAGTCAACTGAACCAAACCAAACCGCATGCTTTTTTATCTTACAGTTTAGATGATTTTTAACCTCAAAATTGAATAAAACCGCACGGCGAACACTCCTAGATATTAGTGATGGATTTATTTCATGGAAGGAGGGAAATAGAAATTCAAAATTCAAAATCGCATTTAATGCAGGATGGGTGGGATGTGGCAAGTTAGCAACCGAATTTAATGCTTGAAGTCAGCTCGTTGTATACAATTGGCTATTGTGATTAGAAGGGAAAATAAGCTTGTGATTAGAGTTTAGCAATTGCTAGACCTAATAAGCTTATTCATTTTCTTTAATTAATATTCTGAAATTTTGTGTTAATACATAACATTTGTTTGTTTTTAATTAACGGTATGTGATATCAAATTTATCTACTTTTTTTTTCAAATCAATTATATGAGATACAACATTAATAATTTATAAAATATATTGAAGATAGATAAGGTCTGAACTAGATTTAAAAAGAGTGACATCACTCATTTTATACAAATCAATAATTTTGTTAGGTCCTAAAGAAAATCTAATGATAAATACCAACAAGAAGTGTACTACTTTGGTTAAAAAGTTTAGTTAGTCAATTGAACAACTATATTCTATTGATGTAATCGTAAATTAATCATATGCATAATTTCATTGCTACATATATTGTAAAAGTATTTGTTACACTTGGCAGGATTGAATAGATGTCGAAAAAGTTGTAGATTGAGGTGGTTCAATTATTTATGCCCCAACATCAAAAGGGAAAGCTTTGCTGATGATGAAGTTGATATGATCCTAAGGTTACACAAACTTCTAGGGAATAGGTAAGCTTCCGAGCCAAAATTCAAATTTGTTTGTGTATGCCATAGCTGCTAGCGAGAGTTAGTCATGATATTTATACAAACATATCTAAGTTCGTATATTTGATACACTTCTTGTTTAGATAATTAGCCCGTTCGTTATAGTTTTTTTTTAAATAATTTTTTTTAGTGTAATATGATTTTGTTATAATTATTTTAAGGAAAAAACTTAGGTACAATTTCTTTTGTGTTTTTTGTATGATTCTTAACTAAATTTACCATGATTTTCTTAAATCCATAATTCCTTCAAAATTTGTTATCTCCAAAAAAGTTGTATTTTTAGTTAGGAGCCATACGAAAAGCACACAAGGAATTGTACCTAAGTTTTTTTCTTTTTTTAATAAAGAAATTTTCAAGGAAAACTTTAAATGAAAAATTCGTTTGAACAACATATCTCAAAATGTCATTTTAAGTATTTCATCATTTTGTTATAATTTTTTTTGGATACAAAATTTTTGCAAAAAGCTATTTCAAATAGCATTTCATAAAAATCATTTTTGAAAGATGATGTCATTTTAAAAAAATATGTAATTTTTACTGTGTAAAATCTTGAACAATGAATATTTAAATTAGTGAATGCCAAAATCTCTTTCTTAACTTATACCAAATGAGTTTAAAATAACTTCTACTATTTTTACGTAAATTTTAAAAAAAAATCTATTTTTACAAATACAAATAAAAATCCATTTTTTTTAAATCTAAAACAAACCCCCAATATTTCAGCTATTTAATTACTTATATACACATGTGATATAGATGGTCATTGATTGCCGCAAGGCTTCCTGGTAGAACAGCTAATGATGTGAAAAACTATTGGCACACAAATTTGCGGAAGAAGCTTGCTTTAGAAAAAGAAGAGAAGAAAGAAAAAGAGAAACATAAGGAAACTATGAAAACACATGAAATTGTTAAGCCTCAACCTCGAATTTTCTCAACTCATTCACCATGGTTGAATAAGAAGCAAAATAATTTTGTGACACAACCAGTACTGGCTTCAAATAAAGATGGTAATGTTCCCAGAGATTCTAATGCCTCATTAGGTACTATAGTTTCAAATCAAGTTGGTAGAGATTGTGCTTCTGCTTCACAACCAAGTATAGATAATGTTCCAATACCATGTGCAATGTTGACGGATAATTTGTGGAACTTGGGGGAGCCAGTAGGCAGTGAGAAAATTGGCCCATGCTCTACATTACAAGAGGAGTACTTTAGTATGGAGTTTTCAACCATTGATTACTCCTTTTGGGATTCCAACCTTTATGATTTCATTTCTCTTTAAGATCTTTAAATAGTTGTGTAATATTATTAGTTCTACACAACAAGGTTTTTTATTGTTAATTTTAATTTTTAATCTAAAATTATTTGGATGAGCAGCATGTAATAGAATAAAGGGGAACAAAATCGATTGTGTTTGAGTATCTCTTGTACTTATTTTTATAAATGGAAATGCTAAACATAGAGACTGCTTAATCGTGATTTAATCGTGATTGGGTTCAGGAATGATATGGCACCAATGATAAGGGTCGTTCCGACGAATCTGGAGGCTTGATTCTGTAAATGAAAAGAGACCCGTAAAAAAATAAAAATGTAATGTTCTATTTAAATTTTTTAAAAGATAAATACAAGGTGTCGTATATATGCAATACAACCAAAGGTGAAAATCACTACCGTATAGACGAGGAACCTCAAACCACCCTCCCAAAATGACATCCACCTAACACTTAGTAGTACTATTGGACTATAATTTTTTTTGTAGACCCATACCTTGGGGAGGTCTAGTTCTGTTAAGTGGTTTGCACTCCCCAAAGTCTGGTCCTGCCAATGATACACTATGCTACATAATGTTCATAGGTTTTAGCACTCTTCGAGTGAGCATCAACTCCTCAAGAATTAAGGGAAGGAAGAAAAGAGAATTTGAGAAAGAAAGAGAATATTTTCTTTATTGTTCAGCATGCCATAACAATTCTCCAGTACAACACTGGGACAATAACTGGCCTAATTAACGGAATGCAAATAACAGAAGCATAAATGTAAAATAAAAGAATATTCCAGCTGATACTCTTAATTAGTAGTGAAAATCTATCAACCAGGCAGGTATCTTAATTTGTCTCTTTGCACGTTTTGGGCTGTCCACTTCATCACCATTATTGGGCTCATCTATGATCTGAAAAAGGCAATAACTAACAAGAAATTTTTTTCTTTGGCTAGAAAAGAGGGATTAAGGACAAACAAACACAAAAATTATAGGAGTAAAATATAAACAAATATGTTCAAATACTCAAAACAATAACAATTGTTATGATGCTCAAATACCTTAACCACAAGTCACGGGCAATGACACCATTTGATGAGTTTCTTTTAGCAGAATCAAATTTAAGTATTCAAAGTATCGTATCTACAGAGACTCGTGTGATAGTACTGTCGTTCAAAAATTAGAACAATTTTGAGTACAAACAGTGATTAATTAAAACACGTATTTTGGTATGCGGAGTGTATGTAATGAAACCAGAATGAAGAGATTGTATTGTCGGTATTAGACTTTATTAACTAATCGTCTAATGTACCTTCTTAATCGGTTGTATACTCCTCTTACTTCAGGTATACCTTCATATGTCCATCACTATCGTTTCTATGTCTGGAAAACAACATGAAATCTATTGTATAAATTAACTCCTGATGCTTAGTAAAATACTTGATTCATTATGTTGAGTATTTGTATTGGTTGCATTGTTGCTAAAACAAATATCCTTGTTTGTGTTGTTGGAACCAATGTTCCAACATGTTTCAAGCATCTTTGTATAATGTTGGATACGATGTTCCAACATCCTGGCACGGTTCAGTGTGTTTGGGTTCATGCCTGTATGTACGGACGCCTAATATTATTTAAGGAAACCATATTTCTTTAGCTTATTGAACAACCAACGCGCATATCTGTACAGAATCAGTTGTACTTTTATTCCCAAAGGAACAATTATATTTTAGGGAATATTTGGATGTGATTGGATGTTCCGAAAGATGTTCCTACATTTTAGGACTTTCCTTATTTGCTACTGATTCGTGTTTTGCAGATCAGCTGGACGATCTGTTTTGTTCTGAAGCCCAAACCAGTTATTTGAACCGTATTGCTTAAGTATATATTGAAGACTTCAAGATTCATTCAAGCCGTCATACTAAAAAGTCTAGCTTTAGGGTTTTGAGTCGTTTGTGTGTTCTACTCTTGTATCTTGTTGATGCAAGTTTAGTCCTGTTTTATTGTGAGCCTTTCTTGTATCAGTTTGATACATGTTAAAGACTGTGTATTGAGTTGTAAATTCTTGTGTGCTATGCCAAAGCTTTTAAGAAAGGTTGTAGTTTGTGTTTGAAGATAACTTCACTGTTTGTTTGTTGTTTAAAGTCTGATAATCACAGGTTGTAGGATAGTGAGATGAGATCTCAAATCTAGGAGTTCCTAGGTTGAAATCTAGATGGGTAGGTCCTAGGTCTTTAGTGTAAACGAGGAGTTTGCTGAGAGCTATAGAATAAAGACTACACTAGTGGATTTCCTTCTTGGCTTGGTAGCCCCCAGAGTAGGTGTGTTTGTCACCGAACTGGGTTAACAAACTCACTGTGCCATTTACTTTCTTGTCATTTATTTTTCTTGTTCTTATTCTGTTTATTGTATGATGTTGGAACATTAAACGGAACATCATCTGTCTGTGCATATAACGTTGAAACATTGCATATAGCATCTTAAAACAAGTGCGCTAGAATTTCACATTCAATATCTTAAACGCAGAATGTGTTTGTGATTATAAACCTAGCATGATATCTCACAACTAACATCCACAAATGTTTATACTCATGTCCGTTATAAAAAAAGTCTATGTCTATTACTCCATCCATTTCAAAATGAATGTCATTTTAGCAAAAAAAAATGTTTCAAAATGAATGTCACTTTTCAATTTCCAATGCAATAATAACCTTTTCTTTTCAATTATACCCTTTAATTAATACTATACACGCTACTTCCAAAGTATTATTTTTTCTTTAATGAAAAACAAACCAATAGTTGATTAGGATAATTTGGTAAAATAGCATGTCTCTTTCTTTAAATTAATGCATTTCTTAATATGTGTGTAAAAATCTTAAACGACATTCATTTTGAGACGGATGGAGTACTTCTTATGTCAATAGTTCTTTTTCAAGTTGCGCGTCGAAAAAAGCATTAAGAATGGAAATAGAATCATTGATATAATGAAAACAAAATTATATATAACCATCAAGATTAAGTATCTACCAAAGAGCCATAACAACTATACTTAATCGGAAAGATGGAAAGGATTAGTTATACATAACCTTAAGAAACAAGAAGGGAAGAGATTAGACCCCGAAGATGATTCCCAATTCTCCTTTGTTGTATCTTTCTTCCCTAGATCATTTTGTCTATCCCTTTCTTGGTTTATGATTTCTTCTATGCAACAAACATATGGTCTTTGGTTTATGGTCCTCCTCCTTGAAAAGAAGTGGTGCCATTTATTTATAGAATTCTTATAAGTGGGAATTCAATAGACAAAGTTATGCTCGTGTAGAGAATTTGGGCTTTCTTCAGATGGTGGAAAATGATAGCTCATCCAATCAAGTCACCAAACCACCATGATTCTCTTGGCAAATTGATGCTTGTCTAGCGAATTTGCTCTTGCATTTTCCTTTAAACTCTCTTTTGATTCTCTCCGGGCTTTCCTAGTAAGATTAATTTTCCTCAGAATCCTTGCTCTTTATCATTCTTGGTCATTGATCCAAAAACATACAAAACTTGAAGGTAAATTGGTAATAACAACTTAATTGGCCTAAAAATACAAAATATTAGGTGTTTACATTAAATTGGGTTTTCTTTTACCTAGATTACTTGCAAAATAAGTTAACAAGTGCCATGCGGTTAATTAACATGAATTTGACACTTATCATTTATTGACGTTTGTTGAGATGCAAATTTATTGTATTTTTCTTTTGAAGGATGATAGCAAGGATATATTGGTACAATTTGTACACGACAATACAAGGATTTTTTTTATTTTTTTTTGTATTGCTCATCTTAAACAGGAAATGTTGTAAACACCTTCCAGCTTTTGAGAGGTTGTTGAAATATACGTAGTCAAGGTCATTTAGTTAGTTAGTATATAAGTAGATGACATTTATTTTAAGAATCTATCATTCGTTTGTATCTTTTTCTGTTACCAAATCTATATATATATATATAGGATTTTGCTAGAAGACACCTTTTATGAAAGAGTCTTTTAGCAAGTTATTCTATGAACATTAATTTGTTAAAAGACATCAACTAATTTTTATAAAGGTGTCTTTTAGTAAAGTTATAACTAAAAAGTGAAAATCACACCTTGAGGTGTCGGTTGCTAAAAGACATCTTCATGGATGATATATATATATATATATATATATATATATATATATCAAGCTTTTCTCTAATATCATGATCAGAGAAAAGAGGTGGGTGTTAAGTCGATTGAAATCTTCAACTTGCTTGTATTATGAGTGACGTTGGAATCTAAAAGATTGTCTCATGAGATAATGAGTGTTAATTGGTGGGGGTTTTGCTGTTTAGGGCAGGTAACAAGAAGTATGTATATGTCGGTGGAGTTTTCTTCTTCTTCTTTGTTATGCTGTTTTGGTGTGGTTAGTGGGATGTTTTTTGCTGGACAACTTCCTTGTTAGGATACCTTCTACGGTTTGCGACTTAGTCTGTCATAGTATGTTTTTGATTCGGTACTATTTGGTGTTTATCTTTATAGGCTGAGTTGCGCACCTTTCTTTGGGTGTTAACGTTGTGGTTTTGAGTACAGTAGTGATATGTGTACAACCATTTGAGACAACTTTGATGACAACTTTCATTTTCTCTCTTTTCATTGGTCAAAAACAATAGAGAGAGAAAAAGGAAGAGAAAGAATAAGAATGTAATGTGGCTTTTCTATAAGCCTTCTGGTCTTTAGGTTTCCTACTTGATTTGTTCTAGACTAGTGTCTTCTCTTGCTGAGTAATTTCTTCCTCTTCCTCGGCTTATACCATAAGAGGTTCAAAACAAATATGATCGGAGAAGTTTGATTTATTCCATAGGGAGTTTTAAACATTCCTTGTTGAAAATGGATCACTTGTGGTTTATTGCGCTCAATTCAACTTGTATCAACATATTTTTAATAGAAATAATTAACACGATAGCAAATTTATTTGGTCATCAAAATGTAACTTTCACGCAATGTGTTGTGGATGAAGGAGTGGTAATAGAGTACTCCCCACTGCCACCACTACGTTGCTCAGTTAGTTGTTGCTTGCTCCCTTGTAATGTCTTTGTGACTATCGCACATAAATTTTAAGTGAAAAGCATGACGGCTAACGCTAGCAATATACATGCCAACTAATTCTTTGTAATTATTTCTTATTGGGAAAAACCCAAGTCCCACATCGGATAGATAAGACTTTTGAGAAGAGTTTATATAGAGGAGACACTCCTCACCTTACAAGTCGGTTTTGTAAGAGTGAGTTAGGCCCCAATTTTCAACATGGTATCAGAGCTTGTTGAATTCAAGGGCCACCTACCTATTCACGCACCAAACCCAAAGAGTGTTGGGCATGAGGGGGTGTATTGGGAAAAACCCAAGTCACATATCGGATAGATAAGACTCTTGAGAAGAATTACCACACTAAAATCACGCAATGTAATAGTGAAAATTTTGTGTCAAGAAAATTGCTTTTTTGACATACAAAACTTCATAATGACACATGTAAATGACGTTTTTACCCTCAGCGGTAGTTAACTACCGCTGGATTTATCCGGCAGTAGTTAACTACCGTTCCAAGTATTTAGCACAAATATATATATATATATATATATATATATATATATATATGCTCCAGCGGTAGTTAACTACCGTGGAACATCAAATTCATTTTGAGAACACTAACAATGGCTTCTCCAACACAAAATACCAACACCAACAATCTTCTGCACAGAATCGTTCAATATAAAGATTTTTATTTTGAACTACTTGATAAAATCTATGGAATACATCTTTAAGACATGTACACATCATGCCAAAAACGTAGCAACCTACATAATCATTTCACCAACTTTTTTTATTTTTAAAATAAAATTTGCCGCATAATAAGTTTAATGCAATAATCCAAGAAGGGTTCAAGCAACACGCATGCAATTAGTGTCCACTAGTAGGTGTGGAAAGTAGAGCCGCACACGAAATAGCATGGCTTGACTTTATTAGGAATGAAAAGCCATTGATACTGTTCACAAACTTTGGTATACAGCGGTTGTTAACTACCGCCAGAAAACCGAACGGTAGTTAACTACCGCTGGAGGTATTTGTGTCATTTCCATGTGTCATTATGAAGTTTTGTATGTCAGAAAAGCAACTATCTTGTTTCAAACCGGCATATAGCCCAATTAAACAGCCCAATAAAGCCAAGTCCAACATCTCACGGAGAAGCACCACAAAGGTGCACGCTAAACATTGTGGATGTTATTGTACATGAGCGTATGACACCCAATCTTGATTGTTCAGATCATGTCTAACTGACTCCAGGATTGGCGTTGCAAAATCCAGAGACGGTTAACGCTCTCCACGTCTATATAAGCGTGAATCAGCGTCACACTCATGTACACATTTATTTTTTGGAAAATGTTAACTAGTGTTTCAGGGACACTGGTTAAGAACCTTAAATGATAACTTTTTATGAAAGTTTGTGTAATCAGTGCATTGAAAATTAAAAACTTTAACATTTTAAAAAAATAACATTTTAAAAAAATTAATTTAGCATGCTTAAAGAGTTCTCCAAAAACACTCGTTTACAAGTCACTTATTTTTTACCCATTGTCGCACCCTTTTCCACCACTTTCTCTCACCAGAACACCGTGGATTACCACGACAACAACTATCGATCTCTGAGCTTTACCACAACAAACTCTCCGGTCTTAGTGGATATATTGAAATCGATGCCATTAAAGTGGTAAGGATTGGTCCTACATGGACAACGATCCTCAAAGGGACAACAAATAAATCAGTAAATCCTAACTTTTTACACAATAAAGGCTTGGCTGATGTGAAACCAAACACAATTATTTTCAGGACCGACTCAAGCATAAGGCAGCCGAAGCCCTTGCTTTAGACATCTCAAGAAACAATTAATGTTTTTTTTTTTGACGTTGAAACAATTAATGTTCACACAACATTAATGTTCTACTATTATTTTTAATTATTGCTATTTATTTTATCAAATACTCAACCAATTTTTTTTCTTGGGTTACATGATATTGGTACGAAGTTTTCACCGCTTAGCAATGACGAATCTATGCTCATAAACCTGTAGTGAGTTCTCACTTTCAACCAAATTTTTTTCATATGCATGAATCAGGAATGAAACCCCTAACCACATGCTTAATTAAGGAGTCCAAATCTCTTACCACTTAGACCAATTCATTGTTGATTACCAATTATTTTACCAACCTCTGTTACTTTTATTTTTGACGAGAGTCTCTATTATTTAATACAATATCATTTATTTTCGACCAAACAATCTATACTATAATTTAAAGATAATTAAAAAATGTTATAACCAATTTTGGTGTGATTTTTTGAAGGGACCAATTCTGGTATGATGTTTTTTTTATTAATGTTTCCCTTAATAATAAAGTTGTTTTCCATTTAAATTTAAAAATATTAAAATGAATATTAAAACTAAAATTTAGTTAAATTTAATGTAGATATTATAAACTGAAATACACAAATTAAGTTAGAATTAGACTTTTATAATAAAACATATGCATTCGTGTCTAGGCCCGGCCCTTGGCATGTGCAAGGTAAGCTACGGTGCCGGGCCTCGCAATCTTAGGAGCTTAAGAAAAATAAAATATAACACTCAAAAGTGTTAGGTACATATAATAAAATATAAAAAATCAATAGACATCTTGGAATAGTTTAGTGGTAAAAAAGAATGCACTTGAGTCATCGGTCTTGACGTTCAATCCCGAGCATTTGTGTGAATTTGAACCAAATATAAAAGTCTCAATTACACACACAACTACTACGCCATTACAATTTAAAATGCATTTTAGAGTTAACTATGAATATAGAAAACTATTATATATCTCGAATTTTTTGTCATCTATTTCCATTAACAATGCAAATTAAATCCGTTAAATAATTGGTATTTTTTCTATTGTTTTAAATTTAATCATGCATGCGAGTACTAATTTGCTACTATTTTTTCCCGATATTAGTATTAGTTTATCACTATTTAGATAACAAAGACACTTTATTTAATCAACAACAACCATTATACTTAAGACCCATTTTGCAGTAAATAAATTGATGATTCCTTTTAAATTTTTGGTGTTTCTTTTTATTATGAAATATGAACCCAAATTTTAATATTAAAACAATTAGTGGTTAGTGAAGTTCAACACAAATTTTACTTAATAAAAATGACTATTTTTTATGTTATTTACAACTTAAATAGATGATTACTATTCCTTTTTTTGAAGGAAGATGATTACTATTGCTTAAAAAATATTGTTTTTCCGAAGAGGCCCATTTTTAATATTTGAACATGGCCTCCGATTTTACCGAAACGGCCTTGTTCGTGTCTGTCTTCTTCCTAATTCATATTAAAATAGTATTCTTTTTTTGCTATTACATTTTACTGATCTAAAAATAGAAATTTCATACAAAAAGTTTAATTGATTTAGTTTATTTGTAGAGGTTTTTTCTTTATCATTATTCTTTTTCCCCTCAAAAAGTTTTTTACTTTAATTTTTCATTTGGAGATGAAAATAAATCGGGAAGCACGTATGACATTGCTACGTAGGCCTCTAACGTACGTGCATGTCTAATATCCACATAATCATATTCGTGAAGATGTATGTTTCCTTTGACTTATGATAGATTGTTAAATTAAAACCCCGTGAAAAGTGACTGACAATAATGTATAACAATGGGATCAAAATATAATATATAACAATGGGATCAATCATTTGGATGGCAATAAAGTCGATTGTTTGTTTGTGTACATGATGTGATGCTATGCAGGATTAGTTTGCTTGCTTACGGTGAGATATGTTAGAAATTTATATTATTTAATATGTTTTTTATATTTTGTTTGACAAATTCACTAAGCTTGTTCTTGAAAGATCATGAGTTTTATGGTAGATATTAGATGATAAAATATTATGTTTATAATATTAGGCTCTTTAGATTTTTAAGTTAGTATAATCCATAATGTTTTACTATACATTCTTTTGTAACTTTTAGTCATGTTATACCATTGATAGAATATTGAAACCCTGGTCGTCATTATTCTTATTTTTATTTGTCTATATTGTTAACAAGTTGTAGCTTGGAAGAGGGTCGACCAAGGGTATACATTTTCCGCAATACTTGCTTGTCATTGATGGACCAAATGAAAGGACAAATATCACTCATTACATGCTTGACAATCATGGACCAATCTATATATGTTTAATTTCAAAATATTTTTTGTTTTATGCTCACTGTTATGTAGAAAATGTCCGTACAATAGTTGGCGTGCTCCAGTCCGAATGATACAATCGCCAATGAGGTCATCAATGCGTTTTGTCCTAAAAAATTACGAGCAAAAAAAGTTCTCACAATTTATGCGCTCACAAAATAATTGCAAAAAAATGCTCACAATCTATGTTTCACAACGTTTGTTTAAATTTTCATGTAGCTCGTTGTCTATTGAAGATTTAAACGGCAAATACATCTCAGTTGTTATGAAAAGTAGTTTAAAAATTTCAACGGCGTCAATACATTTCATAAAATCATTTACTATCAAAATAAACTTCAAAACAAACACAAAGTTTTAAAATTAGTCATCACTAAACTACGAGTCTTACATCTTGTATGAGAAAAATATTCAGAGTTTTCATAAACTCCGAATACAATTTATAATAAAGTGGCATGCATGTTCCCTAAAAAAAATAAAGTGATATGCATGTGTTGATCATGTTGCGCCCATTTATTTGTAACAATCCTTTTGTGTTATCGTGGATTTCAATTCAATGCATATGTTAATAGAGTTAACTAACACTATTGTAAACTTATTTGGTCATGGAAAATGTGATTTTCTTGTAATGTGTTGTGGATGAAGGATTAGTGATAGAGTACTCCCCAGTGCCATCACCAGCGGCTCTGTTATCACTGTCGCTGGATAACACATATGTACCATTATGGTATATATTATTGGCCAATTAGGGTGTGCCACGTGGTAGATGACACACTCTAATTGGCCAATGATATATAACATTGGTACTATTATGATACACAAGTGCTATCTCATTGTCGCTTGCTCCCTTGTAGTGTCTTTGTGACTATCGCACATATATTTTGAGTGTAAGGCATGAGAGCTAATGCCTGCAATATACATGCCATTGATGCCAACAAATTCTTTGTGCTTTGTTTCAAAATTAGTGTAACACCCCGTGTCAAGCACGGGATATATTTTATTTAAAATTCTTTAACAGATTTTACACAATAATATATTTTTTAAATATTATTTTATTTTTTTTTAGTTTGATTTCATTCTAGAATTTTGACATTTTGTGATAGTTCATCCTCATATTTAAAATTGAAACAGTAATTCACCTTTAAACAAATATGATAAAATAGTGGGAAAAGGTACAATTATGCTTGAAATATAAAAAAAAATGAATAATTAATATATTCTTAAAACAATATCTAATTAGTAAGAGTTTAAATTAACTTTGGTTTCTCAGTTATTCAATATAATAAACAGATATGATTACCTTTGTTTTAATCTACCATTATGAATAAAATTATTACTTTGTTTTATTTAATCATAATACTATCTCGTATTTCAATTATAAAAAATTTCTAACTTCAAAAATTTACTTATATGCAATTAGTTTTCTTGGTTTGATAAAAAAATATAAAATTCTGAAAAGTACCATCTGTTTAAACTTGTTTCATGAGAATAAAAAAATATTAAAAATAAAACTTACATGAATTAAAATGCATATTAGGATAAATAACATTAAATATAGTCAAAGTAGGTTATATTTGTTTTAATTTAAGATAAAAAAAATATAATTATTTATATTTTATATTTAAGATTGGAGAGAGTCTTTAAAAAAACAGTGTTTCTCTTGGAAGCAAATTATCTCCCGCGAGAGAAAAATTGAGAAAACAATTTTCTTTAATCGTCTCCCTTCATTTTTTTATTTAGAAATCAAGAGTTACAAATTAAAACATTTTAACCTAATTTCGTTATATTTTATTCTAATTCTGATTTCGAATTCATTGTTTCCCCTTTTTTCCAAGCAAACACTTCCTTCTTCTTAAAGGTTCTAACCAAAACCCACAAACTAAAACCTCCACCAAACGTGGGGAAGAATAAGGTAGATGATATTTGTCAACCCACTCAATTACATGTAAGTTCTTCAACTCCTCAATGATGATCCTAGAGGTAAGGTTATCACACTCTTCTAGTATGCTAATGCAGGATAGATCAGAAAACTAAAAATAAAGGTAAAAAACAATGGTCAGAAATATTACCATTTATTAGAAAATGTATTTGCTAAAACGATTGTGAAAAATAAATACCCTCCATCAAAATAATTATACATTTTCTTTAGTTCTTTTTGTCTCTATAATTTAACAGTTGAATTTGATCTTAGTTTATTAAAAAAAAATTTGTAACATCATTTTTCAATCACTAAAGAAACAAATAAAATGGTTCAATTAAATGGATAGATATGTGCTTTTCAATTATATAAAATAATCAAGATGATAGTTATAAATACTTACCTAAGAACAACTTAACTTTTATTGACAAAATTGTCAGAGTCGCCTTTTTACATTCAAACTGATATCTCATCAAAATAAATTGACAAATAATTAAAATAATAATTAAATACCATAATGTAATAATATATTAAAAATGAAAAAATAAAAACAAATCAAGTTCACCCATTCGAATTTAATTCAATATTCTGGTTTCTCCGCAACGGACCGACACTGTACCACCGTTGCTGCTTTCTGCGCAAACGGACCGACTGCCTCGGTCGTCTTCTTCGTTGAAACGGGGCTCTGATACCACTGTTGGGTCAGTGGAGGAGCTCGGAGGGCCGTCCACATCGAGGCTAGAACAATCACACAAGCGAGAAAGACGCCACACTCTTACCCAAAACCTTAAGGCATTAGGTTTATGGGTCCTCTTACTTATAAGGTGTTCAACTTTTACTCTTTTATCCGATGTGGGACATATAACTCACACTTCCACAAAACAATAATAATATATAATAATGGAATCAATCATTTTGGCAAATTGATCGCTAATAAGCCACTGTGATCAATTCAGAGACTTTCAAATATTAGACTCTAAATCAGAAACTAATTTATTTGGTGACTGATTTAAATCGGTTTCTACATAGAAAACTTTTAAATTGTGCTCTAGCAAGTATATATTTTGATAGAAGTTTGAATATGGACTAGGTTTTAACCGTTGATTTAGTAAAAGATCTTTAGCTACCAAAAGAGGTCCTCATAAATTACCAAAAAAAAAAAAAAAAATCTCGCAATTTATGCGCTCACAAATTAATGGCAAAAAAATTCCTCACAATTTATGTTTCGCAATGCTTGTTTAAATTTTCATGGCACATGCGGTCTGATGAAGATTCAAACATCAGATACATCTCGGCCGTTAAAATTTAAAATTAGTTTTAAAATTTCGACAGCATCAATACGCTTCATAAATCATTTATTATCAAAGTAAACTTCAAAACAATTGTCCACGTGAGCATAACTCAGTTGGCAGGGACATGCATTATTATATGCAGGGGTCGGGGTGTTTACACTGATTTTTGGTAAACAATCGCTGGTTTAAAAATAGTTACTTGATCAACCAGTAAATCTTAAGGACATACTGTGCTTTCTCTTTTCCAAAAATTCATGATTGTTCTTCAATAAAGTAAGAAGATTATGAAGATAGTTATCGAATTTAACTTAGCCAAATCCGTCGAAGTCACTTTCGAAATATAAGTAAAAGATGTTGCTTGAAATAAACAAGTAAATTGCAAAGATACTTAAGAAAATAAACTTAAATTGCATTGATTGAATGTAAATTGGTACACATGTTCATACATTGCAACTTGTGACTCGTTTCTCTCTTGAATGCGGATAGTTTGAGTGTAAGTTTTTTGTATGATTGAATTGTGACCACTTTCTCTTGCGAGAAACTACTATTTATACTAATAGAAAATTACTACCTACATAGGATTTGACACTATAACTGCTAATATCGGACAACAGATATCTGTTCGATTTGAATTTCAAATACACGCTCCTTGGAAGTATCCGTTTGCTTGACTTTATCCAAAACAAACCGCTTTTCGATATACTTTGCCTGTCGAACCGAAACACGTGCTCTGAGTATTTGCAGCAAGTCCAACTTCGACTAAGTATATAAAAATAAAAGAACATCACTTATTTCTTCAGGCATAAGGTTAACCTTAGTTTGACTGCATTTAAAATACCCCTTTCTGAAAATATAGGCTAACACGGGGTTCGAACCCCGACACCCCACTTATTCACCTTGAGAAAGGTAAATTCTAACCAATAGGCTACTTGACAAAAAAAAAAACTTCAAAATAATCACAAAGTCCTAAAATTAGTCATCGTTAAACTACGGGCCTTACATCTTGCATGAGGAAAATATTCAAAACCTCTAAATAGAAGTTATAATAAAGTGGCATGCGTTGATCTTCTTGCGCTCATTTATTTGGGATATTTTTTTGAGAAATCGCGGATTTCTATTCAACATGTATTATATATCAACATATTGTAATAGAGATAACTAACACTATTGTAATGCCTTCGTGACTAACGCACATAAATTTTGAGTGTAAAGCATGAGAGCTAGTGCCTGCAATATACATGCCAACAAATACTTGTGCTTTAATTTGTTTCATAATTTAAGTGACTATTGTTAAATCATATAAGGAATATAGGCATGCTAATTCATGTTAACTCATGATATGCCCTAATACAAAATGAAGTGGGAAAGAAATAAAGGCCCTGCTTAAGAACTACCACACTTAAATAACGCAATAAAATGGTATAAATTTTCACTCTTAATTTTTTTTCTTTCACCTAGACAAGTTTTTTATTTTAATTTTTCATTTGGAGATGAAAACAAATCGGGAAGCATGTATCAAATTGCTCCATAGGCCTATAACGTGCATGTCTATTATCCACATAATCATATTCATAAAGATGCATGTTTCCTTTGGCTTCTAGATGTAGTAATATAAACAAACTGTTAAGCAAAACCCCATGAAAAGTGACTGGTAAGTCAATAATATATAAGAATGAAATCAATCATTTGGGCGACAATAAAGTCGATTGTTTTTTTGTGTATATGATATGATGTGATGTTATGTAGGACTAGTTTGCATATAGTCATGGACGGACGTGAGTACTGGTTTGGAAGAAGGTCGACCGGGGTATACATTTTCCACAATACTTGCTTGTCATTGATGGACCTTAGTGAAAAAGACAAATATCACTCATTACATGCTTAACAATCACGGACAAATCATGGACCAATCTATATCTATATATGTTTAATTTCAAAATATTTTCTGATGAAACTTTGTTTTATGCTCACTGTTATGTAGAAAGAGTACGTTCATGCAATTGTTGGCGTGTTACCGTCCAAGCGATACAATCATCATCGATGTCATCAATGTTTTTTGTCAACCATTAGAAATGTTACAAACATTTTCTTTTTAATATTCTCTAACATTTACCGTATAGGTGAAACCTATGTGAATCTCAAATCAGTTTATGTGGGATCCATTCTTATAGTATGGTATTCACATATATTTCATACAATAAGAGAGTAAATGTTAAGAAAAGTGTTAGAAAGAGTGTTCATGACACTCCTCTAATTATTAATACTTGCAGGAATAATTAAGACAAATTTTTATGGTTTACTCCTCCAACTGTCTTTAAATAGATTTTTTCTTATTATTTTTCTTTATCTCAAATCCTTAATCCTTTTATAAAACCAAAAAAACACTTAATATTATTTTTCACTAACATGTCTTTATTCATAATATTTCAAGAAGTCAAATTCTAACAATCAGGTTACTTGAGGTTGATAATAATATCTAAAAGCTATCTTAATTACACTTTTTATCACAATATATAGATGTCGGGTTTGAACCACGAATTCCTCACTTACTAACTTTAAGAAGTGAAATTATAACCACGATTAATTGAAAAAAAAACATTTGGATGGGGTTTAAAAAATTTATATGAAATCCGATTCAAACAATCTTTACAAAATAGCATCGAAACACATAAAAAATATTTGATTTTTTTTAAAAAAAAAAAATCTATGTTTTTTATAAATTTGCGATTTAATTTATATCCGTGTGAATTTAAATCCTTAAATAATAGATTTCACATAAAATTATTTTCAAAATTAGCACGCCAAGAATCAACTCCTTGTGTGACTGGTATAAATATTGAAACCGTCTTCCCAACATCTACAATATTTGGTTTGGTTTGGTTTCTAAACCATGCACACCCCTAGTCCCACCACCATTCCAATGAACTTCTGCTTTGAAAAAAAAATACTCATGGACAAATTATCAATCTTGATCAGGAATAGTTTCTTACTGTATTGATTGTATGGTCTATAACACCACACATAAAACAAAAGATATCCAAGTGTTCATATTTGAATCCATGTAACCTGCCAGGAAGAATTTTTATCAACAGCTAAAAGTCGTACGTAATAGTAAAATTTATTGTAGTATTTCACATAATTTAATTTGCATTCAACAATTACCAACTACATTATCAACTATAGACTGGTTCAAATGATGAAAGATTGTCCTTGTGAGCTTAGCTCAATTGGTAAAAACAATGTATAATATATATAAAGTCCAGAATTTAAACCGTGAACACCACAGAAAAAAAATGATGAAAGACTTGAAGTTTTGAGTTTTACATACGTCCATTTTTATAAAAATATGTAACAAAAATCATGTGCATTGAAAAGAATTGTTGGAATAATACATTGGATTATTTTATTATTTAATTCTTCTCTAATATTATTATGTGGGTAAATATTTTTATAATAATTATATTAGTTATTTATCAATTTGGATCTTTAATTAATTAGATTAGTGATCAAATTAAGTAATAAGTTTGATTAGATTTCTATTTAAATAATTAATTAATTGATATGAACTCAATATGAGTGGATTTCTGGTTAATACATTAACGAAATAATGGAAAACCCTAATGACCATTATATTAAAAGAGGCTATATTCCTCAGCACACCGTACACACCATACTCTCTCTTCTCCCTATCTGAGGAGAACTTGAGGCATAAAAATACCGGTTGAGAAAGAGCAAAATATATCGCCGCTAATATTTCTTGAGTGTTTTCATATCGTTCTTGTTGAGAGGACTGTCATCAAAACTTCATCAAGGTATTCCTAATACCTAATTATTAGTATCTTGATAGATCAACATGCATGTTGTAGATTTGATCATATCCATGCTCAAAGTTTTCTTTGCTTCCGCTAATGATTTATACTTTTATTTGTATTACGCATGTCCTGCGAAATTGATCTTTATTTAGACCTAATTCCAACATAATAAATTTGTTTGAACTTTGTGTCATTATTACAAAATTACCACTTGTATATGGAAAATTCTATAGTGAAGTCACGAGAATGACTTTTCTGGTGAAATTAACCCTATAGTCAATCATTGAGCATTTGTGTATTTAATCAATGCCACGTCAGATTATAAGGTTTATTGCACATTTGTCCACTAGGTGTGTCATTATATCTTTACTTATTGCAATTGTGTCCTGATTAAATCAAAATTAAACATTTTTATTATTATTTTATTTTGCAATCGTAAAATGTATGCATCAAAATAGTTCATTTTCATCAGTTCCTTTCATCTATGAGCTTTTCATCTCCTTCATCTTTTCATCATCAAAATCGTAAATCTTTCGAATCTCTTTCATCTTCATCAGTTTGAATATGTTCATCTTCATCAATTCCTTTCTCCTCCGATGAGTGGCACCAATTACAATACCTGGAGCAAGAAAATGAAACGATCTCTTCTCACAAAGAACGAATGTCTTAGCGAAATCCCCTTCTGTAGATGAAGAAGAAAGAGGATGATTAAAAATGATTTAATTTGTGCATAATTAATAAATGATTTAATTTTAAATAAAACAAGTTAATAAATCAAAAGTAATTTAATTTTTTATGAGGATTAGTTTAAGGTAAAGTTTAGTTTTAGAGTAGTCTACCATAATTAGGGATGGTAATAGGCTAGCCTGAGTTAGGCTTTGCAAGGCCTAAGTCTGGCCTACCATATTTTTTTAAAGCCTAAGTCTGATCTGCAGTCTGTCATAGGCCTACTTTTTAGGTCTGAGTCTGGCCTTATGAAAGCCTGATATGGCCTGCTAGCCTGTTTAAAAGCCTATATCTTATGAACATCTTTAAATAAGCAATGTGATCCAAGTTTAAATGGACTAGTGAATTAATAGTTCAATTAGATTAAACTCTCTTTTGATAATCAACACGAGGTTTTAGTGAATTCGACTATATATTGTATCATATTTCTATTCTTGTTTATAATAATACATTTATATATTCAAAAAATTAATGTATACTAATAAAGCTTAAATTATTGAAAAAGTTTACAAATTTATATTTTAATTCAAAGTACAAAATATAATATAATAATAAATAATATTATTCATATTACTTAAATAGGCCGGCCTAATAGGCTTTAGAGGCTTTTGGAGAGGCCTGTGGTCTGGCCTTTTAAGCTAAATAAGTTTAAAAAAAGCTTAGGCCTTCTCTATCTAAAAAAAAGTCTGACCTGTCGTAGGCTAGGTCGTAGGTTTCTGTAGGCCGGTCTGATCTATTCTCATCTCTACCTATTACCAATATAAAGACCTCTTTGATATGTGATTTAACAATGGCTTATGACCTGGATCCTATCTAAGTTCCACTATAGAACCCATAATAGAATGGTGGTTGGAGTCTTGCAGACTAACTGACGAAATAGAGTAGCTGTATGGCATGACTTGCTTTATGAAATAAATGCAAAGTTTGGCATTATTCCTTTGAATTCAAAGTCTCCTTTTGCAATTGGGTCTTGTTAACCGGTACCCCAGGAATACTGATTAAGGAATCTATAAATAGAATTTTCTATCTTAGAAATATAAACTGTCACTTTTATTTAGTAATAATTACATTATTTTTTAATAAAAACTTATTTTATATAAACTGTCTCCTTTACAATTTAATCAATAAGGGCACGTGATTCCATCGATTTTTCCACTCCTTAATGAGATTGCATTGCAACGGCCTACGGTTGCTTCTAAGTGCAACCATCTACGGATTGGATTAGAAAAAGTCTGGATAACAAGTGCCACTGCAGAGTGTAGACTAGTTAAACAAGCTAAAAGTTGTTTTACATTGAAAACAATAATTTTAAATTTTTTATAAAGTCGAATTCATCATTTTCCAACCTATTATTTTTATATTTGCTTCCTTAACTAATGCCTAAGAAACACTCTTCCACATTTCTTTTAAGAAAAAGCTCTAGAATACAAAATTTTCATCAACTTGTTTTACCTTTTTCTCTCTTGCATAATTGTATATATACCCTCAATAATACGGAATGCATTTATATATATAGGTTCCATTCCATGTTTGGATTAGCCAGCACTCTTTCTTTGAAGCTGCATGTGGCAATGTTGGTGATGTTGCCATGTAAAATTTTGTGGCCAACATGTTTAATACATATAATTAAACATGATTAACCATTTCTTAAGCACCTCAAAAGCCAGTCAAAGTTACTAAATTAAATACTTAACCGCCTTAAATTATAGTACAACTGTACGTTTAAAAAATTTCTAGTTAAATTGCTGCAAGAAGATGGGAGGAAAAAATAAAATAGAAATTAACCCCATCAACATCCAAGTCAAAGTCATTTCCCTACTTGTGGAAGAGTGTTAAACTGCTACTACACTGAAAGGTCTCAAAGAAAAGTGCAATTTGGAACTCAGTGTATCCAACAAAAACCGTATCTTAAAGGATATATAAGAATTTCAATCCAAGTTTTGGCACTTACCAAACACTGTCCCACAATATGAAAATGTCTTGTAAGTTAGTATGGCATCACATTTAATAGCAAAAGCTGGAGGTGGCACTAACAAATAAAAATTGATTTAAACCTCAAAGATTAAGACACTTTCACTCAATTTAAGCTTAGTTCTTCATTTCTAGCCACCCTTATAAATTGAACCTGCCCTAATGCTTCATACACATCCTTAATACAAAACATTTCATTCCCATAGCTACCTTTTCCCCCAAACACTTCAAAGATGGCAAATTCTCGCATTGCAAGGTTTTTCATGGAGGTGGCACCACCGCAGTATATTAGCGTGATGAGGCGTAGAACATCAAAGATGATGGAAACAATTACTGAAGAGGATATGGAAGTGAGCTCAAATGATAGTGTAATTTCACCACCTAAAAGTTCATCAACTTCATCACTTGCTGCTTCTACCAATGCAGTTGTTAATTCTAGGTACTTCCTGAAGGAAGTTCATAGAACACTCTCAAGTTTGAATCACTGAAGCATGTAGTTTTGAGGCAAAGCTAATGAAACAAAACAATCTTATGTGGGTGGCGGTTTCATAATTCTTTTTGTTGTTCTTTTTCTCTTATCTTTTATGTATTGATAATTTGATATCCTGTTAGTTGTTTTGGATAAACAAGGATATATAGTTGAGAGTCCAGAGTGTAATGTAACATTGATATGGATCTTGTATCTGTATTTTTCTATGAAGTACATGTTTATAATTTTCTATCAATAAAAACTCAAAACTCTGCCATAAGTTTTGGCATGCATATCAAATGTGTAATACATATGAAGTGGGCATCGAACATGTGATTAATTTACAAAATTTGATTTATATAATATAACATTTAGCTACTATATATATATATATATAATTGGGTCTGGACTGGTGTGACACTTGCCACACTGGGCCTAGTCCAGGTCCGCCCCTGTGTCCTAAGTGGAAGCATCCACAAATTTCATAGCATGGTCAAATTCAAGTCATGGCCTTCGTAATAAGTGGTTAATATAATCTATTTAACCATTATATATTCTCCAAATTTCTGCATTTACTACTTAAGCCATAGTCAAATAATTCATAATTTGCGTTGGTACGTGGGACTAGCAAGCCCGACTCTAAGCATGTGCAAGGTGCTCTACGATGTTGGAATTCATAATTTTGGGGTCTCAAAATTTTATTTTATTTTCTTAATAATATTAGTTTTACTCAATTTAAATTAAAACATAAAAATTGTAAAACGTGAGGTTTAAACCTAGTACAAAATTCTCAATTACATATAAAATCAATAGGTCATTATGATTCTTTTATCAAATTTACAATTTAATATGTATTTCAAACAGGGGTGATCCAAACATATCATGTTGGTGTGGCTAAATTATAAAAAAAGCTATGAGCTAAAGTATACTAAAAATAAGAAATAAAATTGGTTGTCTTTAGTTTGAATTGCCCTTGTTTGAAATACGTATTAATTAATTTGTAAATTTGATAAAAGAATCGTCATGACCTATTGATTTTATATGTAATTGAGAATTTTTGTAATAGGTTTAATTACTACAAGGACTTTGTAAGCATAATAATTAGTTAGCATTCTAAAAAAATAAAAAATAATTAGTATTCTAAGGAAAATCAGAATACGGGGATTCAACCAAAAAAAAACCTTCAAGGAGTTGAAATGAGGCTCGCGCATGCAAAGCACAAGCCCTTCAACCGGACCATTGAAGCATTTGCATTATTAATTGACGTGGTAACTATATAATAAATGATTGGAGCCTCGTAACAAAAAATTAGGTTTTTTCAGGTAATAATCTGGTGTGGATATAGCCACACTCAACCATATGGTGGTGGATTCGTCTATGAATTCAAATTCAGAGTTCTCTGTAGAAAATTATTTTATGCATTGAACTTTTTGTCATATTTGTTTGTATTAACAAATTAACAACACAAATTAAGTCCCTTGCTTAAATAATTACTCCCTCCGATCCTATTTATAAGAAAAAGTTGAGTCAACAAAAGTGGATGTATTTGGACTAAATTTTTAACCATATACATTAACTTTTGTTGACTAAACTTTCTCTTATAAATAGAACCGGAAGAAGTGGTATTTTTTTATGTTTTAAGTTTAATCATGCATGCATGCTAGTACTATTTTGTTACTATTTTCCTTTTTTTCGATAATGAGACTAGTTTGTCACCATATTCAGATAGCAAGGAGCCAAGGACCAATTCATTCTTTTTAAGCAACAAGAAAGTCTATTTTTAATATTTGAACAGAACCTCCTAATTAATCAGATTGACTCTTGTTGAGATGCATTGAATTATACTAATATGAATGACATTGTGCGACCGGAATTGTAATCTGATATTTTGAGTCTGAAGATATTATGAAAAATAGTATAGTTTTAGTGATATGGAAGCAGAAAGTTTGGTCCGAATTGACTCAAGTATAGACAAATTGAATACAGATACACAAAAGTGGCTTATTGGACCTGATCCTATCTAAGTTCCAGTATAGACCACATAGTGAAAAGGAGGTTGGAGAGTTATACACGAAATAATGTAGCTGTATGCATGACTTGCTTTGTGAAATAAATGCAAAGTTTGGCATTATTCCTTTGAATTCAATTTAAACAACACTTGACAAGCCTACTTGGTTCCATCAATTTTTCCACTCCTGAATGACTGCAACGGTTGCTTCTAAATGTGGCCATCTAAGGATTGGATTAAAAAAGCTCTAGAATACAAATTTTTCATCAACTTGTCTAGTCCTTTTCTCCCTTGCATAATTGTATATACCCTCACTAATACGGCACATATATGTCATGTTTAATTATAGCAAGGAATTAAGACCGTGCTTATGTTCCATATTCTATGTTAGCTAGTACTCTTTCTTAGAAAGCTGCATGTGGCAATGTTTGTGATGTTACTATATGCTATTTTAGTTAGGACATACATGTGACCTTATTTGGTACTGTGGAAGGATGGTACACATATAATTATGTAGATGTGATCCTCCGGCAATGATGTATATCACATTTATACATATATATAGAAAAACCTAGCTATGCGGGAAAGTTTTTTTTGAGCGATACAGAAATTAGATCAGATCCGAACATTAGAGAGAGGATATCCGGTGAAAACTAAACTATGTTGTTTGTGGTTCTGTTTTCAAACATCAAAAGAGGGTAAAACTGAGTTTTAGGAAGAAAAAAAGAGTGAATGAGTAAGTTGATCCTAAAAAGTGTAAGCTTCGGTCAAGATAGTCTCTAAAGTTCGGGAATGAACACATTCATCCATAAAATTATAGTGTGTTTGTTAAAACAATTCATTTGTTAGCGTCTTTTGTACGAGTGTGGCTCAGCATGTTACATGAACAATGGTCATTTCACGTTTATATCGCATCAATGTCACATTTTCAAAGAAGAAATTGTACATAATATATGGTGTCAAATTTTTTTAATGTGTAAAACAAGTTTCTGTTGATGTGGGTTCAATGTGGAAAGTTACAGACATAGGCAGTGGCGTTGCCAGAACTCTGGGGTAGGGGGTTCAAACTATTAATTTTTAATTAATATTTATAATAATATATATAAAAATAATACTTCCTCTGTACCAAATAATAAGTCGCTTTAGAAAAAAAATTGTCTTAAATTATAAGTCATTTTACAGTATCAATAAATTATTAATGTTATTTTTTATATTATACTCTTGTTATTGATCACTCTCTTCTTTCAATATTTTAATGGATTATTCTAAAGAGTGTCCCTGGTGTACTGATTAAGGATACCAAAAAAAAAAGTTATTACTAAAAAGGAGTATTTTTTTACTTTTATAAATTGATTGCATAATTTTCAATGCAATAACTATTATATAATTTCTTTTTTTAGTATCTTTAACTAATATCTTGGTACACCGGTTAGCATTTCCCTGATTTAATTTATCTTTTCCATACCCCCGCTTTTGTTTCTTCAATTCAATGAGATGAAGGATAATTTAGGTAATGGAGTTGAACTATTAAATGAAATTATAAGTGCTTAGGGAATTTTTAATTTTTTTAATGGTAAGTGCTTATGGAATTAATTTTTTTTTTAGGGAAAGTGCTTATGGAATTAATGTTGATACGGAGTATAATATACATGTATAATATAAAAAATTCTGCTTATATAATTAATATGTTGGGTTCTCTGATGCATTGGTAAAGTCTCTAAATTTAGTTTGAATTCCAATTCCAATAGCATAAATTAGTAGACACAGTAAAATGCACACGTGGAGCCAGCTTTGCAAATTATACTGGTGCAATAAGGGTTCAGGTATTGTTTTTCAGGGGGTTCACAATCATAAAATAGTAAATAATTGGTTCAAGATTTAATATTTCAGAGGGTTCATGTGAACCCCCTCACTCTAAGCTGGCTCCGCCAGTGGACATAGGTCTTCTACAATTGCAACATCAATATGATGTTATAGGTTTAGGGAACCTTAGAAATAGAGAATCCAATTATAACACCATATTGCAGCTATAGAGGATCAAACACGAAAAGTTACATGTTCACTTAACATGTCACTCATATACTCTTCAATAATATAAGTTAGCATAATGATCATTTTGAATAGGACTTGTTATAATTTTAGGGGTAAATTTGCACCCTCACAAAATATGCACTCTCAGATCATGATTTGTTGTGCTCGTCAAAGTCATGCAACCATGCTTTGGTGATTGTTCTATCAAGATTGGACAATCTTGATTTGAGCTCGGTATGTTAGAAATTATAAATAAATTAAAATTCATATATTTTTCTTAGGCCGTTTGATCAAGATCAAACAAACACTAATATCTTGACGGTGTGAATACAGAAAAAAGTGATTGTAGTGAAACCGATTTCTATAATCTGACCTTAGAGTAAATTTTCTGTTTATGTGTGTCCATTGGGCCACTCTGCATATCCCTATCCTTTTCGGATTTGAATCCTCTCTTGTTTGAATATAACATAAGAGAGTTATGATCATCACCTCATCATTAAAATTCATTGTCATCTCAGCATTAAAATTTATTAGGCCCCCTTAGATGATGAGCACAACTCTCTCATGTTGGGTTAGATCATGAGAGGGTTCAAATTATATCCAAAATCATGAGCAAACTATCTCTTGCACTTTACTATGTTACGAGTTTCATGTTAAATGAATCATGGTCTGAATATCTGGTTTTAAGGGACGAATAGTCTTTCCCTAACAAATTGACTTTATAAGGTTGATGTATGCTCAACCCAAACTCTAAAACACCACATTCGCATCCTTTTGGTATATGTTTCCATGTGAATCGCAATGATAAATTGATGTATGTGAATGTGAGAACCCAATGGAGGAAATAAAATAGCTATTTGAATTTAAAAATTTGTTGTGCCAAAAAACTATATTAAAAGATTTTCCAATTACATACCCTCCAAAATTATTTGAAGTGCTTTAAATATCAAGTTAATGTAATTTATTTTTTTAATCTAGAAAAAAAAAATTTCTTTTGTGAAATATAAAATTCTTCTTTTGTGAAATATAGACATTTATATATCCACTACAATGTATGTTGGGATAGTTGTTGAGTGTCTTTATGCATATGCCCTCAATGACACGCTATTTTTGTAATAAAAATCGAAAGGAAGCTATGGATTTTAGTTATGATAGTGAAAGAAGGGATAGAGTTTGGGTTATCTTTATGATTATGTGATAAAAGTTATCTATCTCAGATGTCTGTTTATTTTCTTGCATATCCATTCAATAAAAAATTATTTATTATTGAACATTAATTTTTAAATAAATAATATTTTCTTTTAGTTTTAATTGTTAATTTTTTTTCAGGAAAAACTACTTTTAGTAAAGACACAAGATGGTTGTGTCACACCTTCAGTCTGCAGATGACACGTTACTTTTAGGTGAGAAGAGTTGGGCTAACGTACGTGCGTTACGGGCTGTTCTAATCCTTTTTGAGGCAGTGTCTAGGTTAAAAGTAAATTTTCATAAAAATACGTTGGTGGGTGTGAACATATCTGACTCGTGGTTGACTAAGGCGGCGACGCTGTTGAATTGTAAAATGGGAAAACTGCCTTTTATCTATTTGGGATTGCCTATCGGTGGAAACCCGCGTCGGTTGTCTTTTTGGGATCCTGTTGTTAACTGTATAAAATCTAGATAGTCTGTTGGCAAAGCCGGTTTCTTTCCTTCGGTGGTCACTTGATTCTCCTTAAGTTTGTCCTGACCGCTCTGCCTGTCTATGCTCTTTCCTTCTTCAAGGCTCCATCAGGTATAATCTCTTCAATAGAATCTCTTTTGATTAATTTTTTTTTTGGTGGGGGGGAGTGAGGATCATAGGAAAATTTCATGGGTTGGTTGGAGGTCTGTTTGTATGCGAAAAGAGTATGGAGGTTTGGGGGTTACACAGTTAAGAGAGTTTAATGAGGCATTGTTAGGGAAGTGGTGCTGGAGGTTGCTTGTTGATAGAGAGAGTACGTGGTATCGTGTGTTGGTTGCTAGATATGGTGAGGAGTATGGGAGGTTGGAGGATGGGAGCCGGAGTGGTTCTAATTGGTGGAAGGAAGTTGTGAGAATTAGGGATGAGTTAGGTAGTCGAGGCGACAGTTGGTTTGAGGGTTGTGTAGTGAGCCGTGTGGGTGATGGGGAGGATACCCTTTTTTGGCACAATAGGTGATGTGGTGATGCTCCTTTTTGAGTTCGCTTTAGCAGGTTATTTGATTTAGCTTTGAATAAATCAATAACTGTTAAGGATATGTTTTTACTCGGATGGGGGGAAGGGGGTGAGGCGTGAAGGTGGCGTAGGCGTTTGTGGGAGTGGGAGGAAGAATTACTAGAGGAGTGTAGGATATTACTTGCTGATGTTTCTTTGCAGCCCCTTTCTTTTGATGTTTGGCAATGGTTACCAGATTCGGATGGAGGTTACTCGGTTCGCGGCGTGTATGCCATGCTCACGGCACAGGATACCCAGTATGATGGGCAGGTTGCTGACTTGATTTGGGACAAACAGGTTCCGCTTAAGGTGTATATTTTCGCTTGGCGGTTGCTTCGTGATTGTCTTTCTACTAAATCTAATTTCGAGGCCCGAGGCATGATTGGTTCGGAGGCGTGCCTGTGTATGTCAGGTTGCGGTCTTGTGGAGGACGCTCGTCATTTGTTTCTGGCGTGTAGTTGGTTTGGGTCAATTTGGCCTTTGCTGCAGTCATGAATTGGTTTTGATGGTGTGGACCATTATATTATTTCAGATCACTTTTTACGGTTTACTTATGGCACAGGTGGTTTGAAATCACGCAGGTCTTTTCTTCAGCTTGTTTGGCTCCTTACTATTTGGGTCTTATGGAATGAAAGAAATGATAGATTATTCAAACAGAAGGAATGCTCAATAGTTCAACTACTATACAAAGTAAAATATTATTCTTTGTGGTGGTTGAAAGCCAATAAAGCTGTCTTTGTTTTTGGTGAACATTTGTGGTGGTCGAGTCCTTTGTCGTGTTTAGGCATTGGCTAGACTTTTTGTTGTATTCGGTGTGAACTCTTGGTTTTTTTAACAGTCTTTTTGGTACACCTTGTGCTGAGAAGATTGTTTTAGCAGTGTTAATATAATCCATTTTTCCTTGTTAAAAAAAGTAAAGACACAAGATGAAACATAAAAAGAACTAAAGTTTCAATAAAAGAAACAATGAGTGTGCGAGTGATTTTCAAAATCGATAAAACTATGTGTATTTTTGGTTAACTTTTTTGCATATTCAAATCACCCCCTCATTAATGCAATTTTGACCTTGATTTGTCAAAAGCTATAAGAACGTGCTTTGAACATCCGATTTGAAGCGAAAATAAACAACCTCTAAGAACCCTAAATAAGGGACAACAAATGGATATGTAAATTTGTGTTTTTTATGGTCGAACAAAATATGAAAATACAAGATATATTTCAACCCGATAGAAAAACGTTATTGTAATCATATTTCTCTTAATCATATTTCAACCTCCTTATTAACTAATCTAAATCATATTTCTCTTAATTTCTTGACTCTGATTAATGCACCAAACTGTATAAAGTTTTCAACCATGCTATTGGGAAAGTTCCCACTAGACCCAACGTATAAAATATAGTCATTTAGACAAAATAATGACAACATGATTTTTTTTTTCACCGGTCAAGACCAAATTCTCAGGATCTAGATTTCATTATCCCAACTTAGGTTCAATAAAGCGCGTCCATCCACATATGCGGACCACATGCACCGCCGATGAGTCGCGATGCATCAAATAATACCAATCATAGACATATGAGCCTTTTGTGTGATCAAACGATTGTCCGACCATCAAACCATAAAAGTAAAACCGACAAATCCTCTCTAGGGATTTACAAATATAGCGTTCCACACCGAAATAAGATACCGACTCTCATTCTGAAAAATCTCTTCAAAACACATTGAAACTTCCTTGATTTGAGGGTTGAAGTGTCTTCGTAAATGCACCCATATGACAACCGTGAACCACTACTGAAACTACACCCCACCTACTCCGACCAATTCTTCTGTTCTCAACCAAGAATAATAATAACATTTACAATTGTATGATTTCCCTTATTGAATGTTTCCAACATCTATTTTCTCGCAATTCCTAACACAACTTCAAGGTAACTCGTGTAATTTGAAATAAAAGCAATAGTTGAATAGATAAATTATTGGAAGAAAAAATTAGAAAACTTATTCTCTCCAAAAATGTTAGACAGTGAATGATTTTTTTAGAGAAATATAATTTAGAAACATATTCAAACCAGCACTTATTGTGAAGTACATGGCTTAAACCAAAATATAGTCAAGATTAAAACACGTATAATCATGAATATCTGGTGATTTTTTAGTTGGACTTGGTCTCCTCTATGGCTCTGTCTAACCGGCTTGATATTTCTCATCCCATCATGTTTGAAATGAGAAAAGATTGTATTCATTGTGGGGATGAGAAATAAACACAAGTCGAAGGAGTACACTGAAAGTACCTCACCCACAGCCAACTCAATGATACACATACACTTGGCAGTTGTTTCCCACACTAAAACATTCTAAAACCATTTCTGAAGCACTTCAAAAGCCAGTCAAAGCCATTCAATTAATAATACTCAACGGTCTTAAATCATACACCTCCATTTGTCCATTTTGCAATATTTTTAAGTTTCAAATTATGTGTTCCTTTAATATATACATATTTATCGAATTCTAGTCTTTTTATCATTGAAATCAATACAACTGCTCATTATCTTCAAGAATCGTGAAAACTCAAATAAAACACTTGAGATTAGTAGAGTACTATTGTGATTAAAAAGATCCTTTTAAATTGCTGCAAAAAGATGGAAGGGTAAAAAAATAGAAATTAACCTCATCAACATCCAGGTCAAAGTCATTTCCACATACATGGAAGAGTATTAAAAGGCTACTACACTGTAAAGTCTCAAAGAAAAGTGCAAATTTGGAACTCAGTGTACCCAACAAGAGGAGCCGTATCTTAAAGGATATATAATAATTCCAATCCAGGTTTTGACACATGCCAAACACTGTCCCACCATAGGAAATTAGGAACAAGTCTTGTAAGTTAGTATGGTATCACATTTCACATTTAATTGCAAAAGTTGGAGGCGGCACTAACAAATAAAAAATTGATTTAAACCTTAAAGATAAAGACCCTTGACTCAATTTAAGCCTAGTTATTATTTCTAGCCACCCCTTATAAATTGAACCATGCCCTTCTGCTTGATACACATCCTCAATACAAAACATAATCAGTTCAATTTTCATTCTAATAGCTACTCCTTTTCTCCTCCAAACACTTCAAACTACTTCACATTAAGTAACAATGGCAAATTCTCGCATTGCAAGGTTTTTCATGGAGGTGGCACCACCACAATATGTAAGTGTAATGAGGCATAGAACAACAAAAATGATGGAAACAATTACCGAAGATGATAGGGAAATCAACTCAAATGATAGTTTTATTTCACCACCAAAAAGTTCATTAGCTTCATCACTTGCTGCCTCTTCTACCAATGCAACTGTTAACACCAGGGACTTCCTGAAGGAAGTTCATCGAACACTCTCAAGTTTGAATCACTGAAGCATGAAGTTTGAGGCAAAGCTAATGAAACAAAACAATCTTTGGTGCCTGTTTCATAGTTCTTTTTGTTGTTCTTCTATTATCTTTTATGTTATTGATATCCTGTTAGTTGTTTTGGATGAACAAGGATGGATATTTGAGTTGAGGTTTGAGAGTGTAATGTAACATTAATAGGTATTCCTGCATCTGCATTTTTCTATGATGTACAGGCTTTTAATTTTTTATCAAATATTAAAAATGGCAATCAATTCTAGTGGTGCAAATATATGGGTAACAACTAATAAATACTTTAACACTGACCACTCACATAGTAATAATAAATAGTAAGTAACACTGCAAGTCTGTAACACACCTGCCCTCATGTACTTTGCAGTATAACTAGACCGTAGGACATTAGTTACAATCTTATCAATTAATAACTTAGCTCACCTTAAAGCAATCCATTTTCTTTGTGGAGTAATAATTTGGACCTTAAGATAAATGTATTTTCAGTGCATAAAAATGTGTCAAATGCATGACCTCAATCCGAAGATTAGCTACTTCTGTATTTCATATCTGAAAACACTTGGTACAACTTGGGAAGGGTGGTAGGATTATGGACAACAAAATACCAGTGCATATAGATGAGAAAATGTAACATCAACTTCAGAACCTGATACAGTTGTCCAATATGCTCGATTTTCTAATTTCCATTGTATCAAAAAGGCGCACCTGTTATCTACGTTCCCTCCAAATACAAAAATCTAAAAAAAAAAGTATCTTTCTTTTCATTGTTTACTGTAGAAGATAACTATGAGAGACCGCAGCTCACACTGACAGAGTTTAGATATCGGCTTTGGTCTTTGTAGCTGCCCCTCTAGAAACTTCTTCAACAAGGAAGTTTCCAAGCAGCCTTTGGTCCAAAATCATATTTGGAATCTGCAGAGAAAACCCAGAAGATCAAATCTATGCACAAGGTCAGGCAAATATTGAAATATCTAGGATGAGAGAAATACCTTGTCCCCAAAGAAAATCTTTGTGTTATTAGCAATTGATTCGATAAATTTTAGCTCCAGAAATTCAGGGGTAAGCTTCAACCTATTTGCTTCAGCTTCCTTTATTACACTGAAAATTATAAAACTAATAAATTGATCATTTCGTATTTCAAAGACCACAGATTAAAATATCATAGTCATAAACTTTCTTAAAGGTATTTATAAATAGGAAAATCTCACCGGTAGAAATCTGCATCTGCCAGGCTCTTCTCACGTGCGAGGTACATTGTATTCTCAATTTCTTCCTGTCTTCTAGCACTATCTTTTTCTGACAATTTTTGTTCCATTAGGATCTTGCTAACATTGGCATTTTTCTCAGCCTCGCTAATAGCCATCTTCTTCATAGTCTCTGCCTCCTTCTCAGATACTTTCTGTTTCTCAATAGCAATTAAGACCTATCCAATAGCATCCAAAGCATAGTGTTTATTAGAAGAGAGAAAATTCAAACTGAAATAGAATGGTAGCATACAACATAAAAAAACTTTTAGAAGCATTTACAAGACGCATATCTCAGATAATGACAGTGTTAATCAATCACAAGGTTAAATAACACGAGCTTGCAAATGTTTAACCCTGTCTTCTTTTAATGAGATTGTCAACTCAACACTGAATCTGTCTAGCTACAGGCATATACACAGAAAAATGACAGGCACTTTTTAGTAAAATATACCTTAGTACGTTCCTCTTCCATTTGTTCAAAGTTGTACCTTATACTGTCTGGAATATTCGGCTTTGTGACACGGACACCAATGATCTCAATGCCCGGAGCATAGCGGGTACAGTCAACTTGAAGGGCATCCTTCATCTTTTCGTCGATCTGAAAGTGCCCCAATGCTTGCTTTGTTAACATATTGAGATGAAATGGAGAGAAAGGAGAAATGCCAGAAGGAAAAAGAAAAAAAAAACATCTTGGGTAACTCGTCTTCTGACACAGCAGAGCAAAAGAATCGCAAGCTTTTGGGGGACAAAAACTTACGACTTGCATCGACTACTTTTTAGTAGATTACAATAAATGCTACAACTTACAAAAATACATCAAATTATTTCCTATTATGTCAACCCTTCATATTTTGCTAGTTTGATTAACTATAAAATATAAATGGAAGTTACCAGTATAAAATGAATCATGGATTAAAATTACACTTCTAAAACATTACATTACCTGATCAAACACATCAATATATACTTGTTGAAGACTATGAGAGCTACAAAACTGATTAATCTCATGATGAATCTTGTCATATATCCATGTCTTGTCATATTGTACACCATAGTTGAGCAATGTCTCATAGACAGATTCCTTATGCAGTCGGTTAACAACCTAAAAGAAGAACATTAACCGTATATACAATTAACTGTGTAAAAAAGTAGAAACTTGCAAATCAAATATTACGTCAGAAATATATATTTGCTATTACCTCAATCTTCCCAAAAACGATCATAACACCTCCTTTAGTACCGCACGGTATATCTGTCACCTGCAATTGTCATCGTGATTCAAAATCCAAATTATAGAGCCAACAGAAACCCTAATTCCCAACACTGTTCTAAAGAATTTACCTCATCTGTTTGAAGTGTCACTTGAACAGGCTCAAACTGAGTTAAGAAAGGCATTTTCATATGGAAACCTGGAATAATTAATATTAAAAACATGAACCAGAATTCTGTGGGCGCAAACATTGAAGAAAAGCGTTAAAAAAACAGAAGCGTTTTCCACCTGGCTCCGTAATTGTTTTCAGAAGCGCACCACCTCTCCAATACACCCCCACATGGCCTTCAGGGACTTGGTGAACAATTGCCATTGTATTTTTGAAGGATGGTGATGCTGAAGGAACCAAAACCTGTAGATAACAAGGCACTTTTAGGCTTTAGATGTTAAGTGGAATCAATTTCCAATTTATGTAAATATTATTTAGTACAACAATAACAATAACCAAACCTTATCCCACTAGCTTAAGTGAGTTCAACTACAAACACATATTAAATAAACCATTATGCATTATAATCATAATCAAAATCAAATCAAGCAAGCAAGACGGCAACAACAACAACAACTAAGTCTTGCCCCACTAAGTAGAATAGACTACATGGATCAAACGACGCCATAATTTTCTGTCATATATCATATATCTATCCAACTCATTAATATAGAGACATTTCTTAATAGTTTTTCTAGTTCTTCATCTGCCTCTAGAGATTTGACTACCCTCCATCTAATTTACTCTCCTTTCTATAGAATCAACAGGTCTTCTCTCCAGATGCCCAAATCACCTACATGAGTTTCCACACAATATAATTATCTCTACAATACTGCACATCAACATTCTCATCTCAGATATGCTTATTCTTCTTTATTGTTTTTTTAACAATGCTTATTTTATTCTTTCTTGTGTTTTTTTTTTTAACATCCAACATTCTTTCACTTCGAGAGGTACTTCTGTATCACATAAAACACCTGAGACCCTCCTCCATTTCAACGACAAAACCAAAGCAAGCAAGAACTAATATGAAAACAACAAGAACAAATTAAGACAAAAATTCCATTTCCTATTCACTATCATGACTTAAATTTAGTATTTTAAAATTCAATGGCACAAAAAAAGATTATATCAACAATGCAGGTGGTACACGCGAGTGCCCTAAAAAGGGAGATGTTGATGGCGATTACGGGAAGCAGAACAACAAAAATTGCATGACATTTGCGGAGAGAGAGAGAGAGAGAGTTACGAAAACAGCAATGGCTATGAATGAGAGGAAAGGAATGAGAATGGAAGATGAAGGAGGATCGGCGGCGGCTTGCGGTGCTCGACGAGTTGGTGGTTGCTGCGATTCCATGGCGGTGGAAAAACTCGTCTCTCTTACAGTTTCAACTTTTTCTTGAGTTTGATTCCTTTCAATTTGGGTTTGGTATAAAACAACTCATCTTCCTTCCTTATTTGTACATGGAATTTAATTATTATTTTTTTGGTTAGAAAGTACATGGAATTGATTTTGAATTAAAATTATTATATTTTTGGTTAGAAAGTACATGGAATTGATTTTGAATTATAAAAACCATCAAATAAGTTCTTGAATTGTTTAATTAGATATCAAATTGATCCTTGAAGTATATGTGTGCAAAATAAACTAAAAAAACCATAACACAAAAATTGAAACTGAAATATTACGCAGACAAAAGGCATATGTCATAAGTCAGAGAAATTACATAGGCAAAAATAACCCAACTATGGACATGATTCAAATAAGCCTACATATTACAAATCCAAAACACTTTTTAAAAACTGCGGGAGATGATGATGATTTTGGAGGGGTGAGAATGGAGAAAGTTTTAGCGGAAAGAAGAAGGGTCAAAGACGTTTTTGATGTTTCTGAGTGAAATGTGAAGAAGGAGGTATGGGTAATGCATGGGCAAAATGGAAAACGCAGAAGAAAAAAAAAACTGAAAAGTGAAAACTGGACTTTCCAATTCAATCAAATTAGTCCTTGAACACGTGGCTTACTTCTTGCCACATGTATAAGACAACACAGCATGCAGGGCGACAAATCAGCATGGCTAACGGAGCACTTGGACGGAGGGACCTTTTTGATGGATGTCTGACAAATTCAGGGACTAAGTTGATATTTCGCATAATTAAGTGATGAATTTGGCCGACCCGTAAAAATTCAAGGACGAATTTAATGGTTAATTCGTTACTTTTATAAATTAGTTCCACAAATATCTACATGATATTCCCTAAAAAAATATATCTACATGATATGATTAAAAAAATCAATTAAATTAGCAATTTTTTTTTGAAGTAATTAAATTAGCAATTTAACTAGCTTATGCTTGTATAAAAAAAATATTGCATTGTGAATGTATATTAATTAAATTAAATTAACAATTTATATTTCGGGAATTAATTTATATATTGATAATTTAAAACTGTTATACACATGCATCCAATCAAATTATCTATGATACACCATTTTTAAGTAAGTTCCTAAAATATATCTAAAAAAATTATACTTTTCATACATAGAAAAATTTAAAATGTTAGTGCATGAAAATTAATGTAATATATTTAATTAAAGATAGTTTGTTAGAAACAATTTAAATAGTGTTTTAAATAACTAATTTCTAAAATGATAATAAATTTTAGCATAAAATTGTGATTAACTCTATAATCAAAATCAGTTTTACTTGCTAAAAAAAAAAAAAATCAGTTTTACTAAAAAAAAATCAAATATTAAATTCAATTATGTCTTTCTAAAATTCCTTTGGTCTAATCGAGGAAGCACTCAACCTCATTTAAATATTGAGGTGTTATGCCTGAAATTGCAGGGATGGGAAGCATCCACACACAAATTATTCATTTGTTTACTGAAAATAATTTATTCTCGTGGAATTAATTCTATGTTGGAACCTTTCTCCTCATTTTGGGAGAAAAAGAAGAAAGAAAAAAAACACCAATAAGTCTGCTTTTTTCCCTAAAAAGAAAATTCAATAAGTGGACCAAAAGAAAATGTTTGGTAAAAAGTGTATATTTATGCTAATTTCACCCCATTATCCTAGTTACACCTATCACACAATCTAATTAAGAAAAATTCTTTAAATCTTGTTCTCTACTTTTCTCCACTCTCCAATCTTCCATTGTTTAGATGAGTGATCTTTTTATTGTTTTTTTGGTCGACTCAAAACGTCGTTATACATGAATTGATATTGTGTACTTTTTTTTTTGGTACAAAAGAGGGTCAGAGGCCCAACAAAAAATTAAACAACTAATTGAACATGTCTAGACTAAGAAAACAAGTCTCAGAAATATCATCAAAAAGAAACTTATGGAGCTCACTAGGTGGATACTCCAATCTAGTAACAACAAAAGAGTCTAAAGAAAGACTAAAAGTCGCCGGCCAATCAGTACAACGATTACCCTCCCTCCAAGTATGATGAAACTGGACGTGCCAATCTAAAGCCAAAAGGTTGTGAATACGTCGCATCAACGTGAGAATGGCTCCACTAAACTTACAACTACCAGTAACCATATCAATAAGAGTTTTAGAGTCACTTTCCCTAACGAGTTGTGGAATATGTTCTCACTAAGTCATTTCTAAACCAAGGTACATGCCCCACAATTCAACATGAAGCGCGTCACACACTCCAACCTTTCTAATGTAGCCTTTTAACCATCTTCCATCTGAGCTGCGAAAAAGACCACCACAACTTGAACTCTCTCCACCACCTTTGCAAGCAGAGTCACCGTTGAGTTTCTTTAACATGTACATAAATTCAATAAGTGTATTGTCTTGTTTGTAAATTCAAAATGTTACATGAACTCAAATCATATTATTTCACATAAATATAAGTAAAGTAAGTACGCAAATTAAATTCATGTATACTCTAAATTAACGTTCTTATGTGAAATTTTCACTCAAAAAAAAGTTCCATTGTGAAATCAATTTATATATGTTACATGAATTCAATTAACGTAAGCTTATCAGATCCAATTTTGATAATTTTACTCAATGCAGTGTTAATATGCAGTCAATCGACTTTGAGCAAGAAAAATTGGATGCAATGAACCGTTATTTTTTTTGAAGGGGGATGCAATGAACGGCATTGTTAACTGGTAATGTAATAAAAACATGGAGAGTTTAAATTGCTAGGTTTACAATGTGCGACAAACATTATGTTCATCCATTAGAGGTAGCAAAACTAAAATGTAGCATCTAATTACCATGATAAAACATGGTAACTGTGTGTATCAATATAGAGTAGTGCATGAAGCATGATTCTAAATTCTAATGAGCTGGGGACTCATTCTAGACACGCAGAGATGTCATCACACCTGATAGTACTTTTCATTGTCTTGGTATTATCTAGATCGGGATGTAATTTTTGCGACATTCGCCTATGTACAATATTTACTTGACTATATGATGATAACTTTGTATGAACACCAGAGAACTCTAAAGATGTTTAACGATAAATACATTGTCTTGATGGATGCGATTCAAACATGTTTTTCCAAGGACAATAAATTTATTTTGTTTTTTTTTCTCTTCGTGTATGCAAGAATGTAAAAGCCAAGGGCAAGACCACTGTGTGTGTTTTCGAAGGAGACATAAGAAATGATCATGCAAGCAATCGATTTTTCAAATGAGGTTGAGTAGATCCACAATTGGATGCGTTTCATTGATTTTATTGGACTGCTTTTATTTTAACGATTATGCACATGTGGGATTTGGACTTAACGCAGCTACAGTGTGGATGCTCATCTGTTGTTGGCCGTCCGATCATAAATTTGAAGGTTCTTTTTAGTAAAAATGTTTAAGATATGAAAGTTAAGTTTGATATGACCACTAGATATAACACAATTTTAGGGTGTTTGTAAGCAGCACATAGCACATGCTTATGATTTTCTTCTAGCTATCCATTTTGATGGATTAGGTCAGCATATGTCATTAGTGGGGTATCGTACTATCTTAGATATTGCCTTATAATTCCAATATTTCCTATTGATGAGATGTGTCCTGTTTGTCGTTAGGCGTGCATGAATACTTTTGGGGAACATGCAGTTTATTGTAAGGAGCGTCCTGATTTTAAGTACAAACATGCAGTTTATTGTAAGGATGTCCTTTTTGATATATTCAAGCGGACATAAGTATTAGTGAAGAAGAATGCGCATGTGAACTTCCTCACTGACCCAATAGATAGAAGATCTACACTTAGTCATGCATATGTTATGGTTTACGGATGAGTAAGAGGTAAACATGCATGTACAGACTTGATCGGGGTTTCTCCACATGTGTGATTAAGGGCCGGGGATTTTACGGTAGGGCAGACAACCCTAAAAGCTGTGTCAAGTAAAGTACCAAACATGAGAAAACGTGTTCTCACAATCAACATGTTTTTATACCATTTTTTTTGCCACTTTTGACTTCCTAGCACGAGAGACTGTTGACCTTCTACATAGAGTTCAATGGGTCATGCACAACAATGTCATGTCTCTTGGGTCCATGAATGTTGTGTTTACGAGAATTAGTTTTGCCAATCGAGAAGGCCTAACGACTCAACTAGTTACTCGCTTGCCTTCTATTCATATGTAATTAATCTTGATATATATTAAATAAAGTTTTGTCAACTAAAAGAAAATTTGAACCATTGAATCATAAATCTACGACTAAGATCGGCTACTACATAGAACTGCGTGAAACCACTACAACAGTCGTTCCTATTCGCACATGAGTAGTGATTTATTATTCTTCAAAAGAAAGAATTGCTAAGGCAGGAACAACCAAGTGACGCACTTAGGGTACCCGGCGACGAATAGGTATGATATGTTTTATAGGGTTAATAGTGTTTTAGCCCCCTGCAATATATAACACTTTTGATTTTGCCCCCTATAAAATATTTTTTTAGATTCCGTCCTTGTAAAATAAAGATTCTCCAAGATTGCCCCCTGACCCCTATGACTCAGCAAAATCTCCTACGTGGCGCTGACGTGGATATTTCATTTTATTTTTCAATAATTTTTTGGATGACACGCGTAAAAAACAAATTACACGTCATTTATGATTAAAAAATCTGAAAATTAATTTTTGAAAATAAAAATAAAGAAAAAAATCAGATTATATTTTCTAATATAATAAAAAACTCTGGAACTTAATTACCAAAAAAAAAATTGGAAAATATATTTCTTAAATTAGAAAAATAAATTTGAAATTAAAATAAGTTCAATTATTTTTTTTCAAATAAAAAAGTTTTGTTTACTTTTTCTAAAAAAAAATTCAGCAAAATAAGATAAATTTCTATTATTATAAAAAAAATAAATGTTTTGGTAAAAAAATATATTTTTTGAAATCAAACTTTTTTTTTAATCTAAAAAAATAAAATTCTGAATTTTTGTTAAATATTCTGGAAAAGTTTAATTTTGAAACAAGTTTTTTAGACTTTTTATATTGAAAATAAATCTGAACCTTTTTTAATTTCAAATCTGTTTTTCTAATTTACGAAATATAATTTTTATTTTTTTATTTTGAAAATTAAGTTCCACATTTTTTTGAGAACAAAAAGTCTGAAATTTTTAATTTGAAAATTAATTTTTTCAGTTTTTTAAAATTTTTGAAAATTAATTTTCAGATTTTTAAATTCATTTTTGTGTGTTTTTCTTTTATTTTAAATAAAATATGAGGTGTTAAATAAAATATACATGTGGCCAATAAAAAAAATAATGAAAAATAAAAAGAAATATCCACCTCAGCGCCACGTAAGAGATTCTGCTGAGTCATAGGAGTCAGGGGGCAATCCTGAAGAATCTTCATTTTACAAGGACAGAATCTAAAAAATATATTTTACAGGGGGCAAAATCAAAAGTGTCCTATATTATAGGGGGTAAAACACTATTAACCCTATTTTATATTAATCAATTTAAAATTCATTTTTTTTTACTTATACTAATTATGTAATCATTATATTTAAATTTAGGGCCCTGGTTATTAAAATTTACTTTTTTGCTAATAAGTTTCAAATAAAAAGTTGTTTTGAGTAGTTTTTCATAGAAGACATTTTATTATAGTTTATTTTTTCAAAAAGTAATTTTTTGGGTTAATATGTTTCTATTCTTTATAAATATACCAACTTTTCGTTTTAATCATTCTAAATTTTTTCTTCGACTTTTAGTCCTCCAAAATTTTCCTATCACAACTTTTGGTCCCTACTTCATGTGTAGCACCTTCTTATTTTTCAATGAAATTTTGCAATACTGTGTATAATATTATAACAATCTCACATAAAAATATTAGATTTTTTTAACAAACCATAAATTAAATATAAATTTTTAAGCGCAAAAAACATAAAAAATTTATATTTAATTTATGTTTTGTTAAATTTTTTTGAAAAGATTCTTATAATATTGTAAATTCTTAAAAAGTTTTAGTCAAATATATGAAGCTTACACATGAGTTGACTTAAAAGTATGAAACAACAAAGATGATAAAAAACTTTTGATAGACTAAAAGTAGAAGAATTTTTTTATTTTTAAAGGGATTAAAACAAAAAAGTTTATATATTTATTGGAACAAAACAATACTTAACCCTAATTTTGATTACGGTAAACAAACACAAAATAATTTCTATTTTTTAAAAATCTCTACAAAAAATTAGAAAATAATGACTGAAAATCCTTTTATTTTTTAAAAATAATCGGTAACATTTACTTCAAATGATCTAAACGAATTATTTTATTTTTGTAATAAATTATTAAAAAATATGAATATAACCTTTAAAAAAAAAAAAATTGTTGCAGATTATAAAGAAGAAAAATAGATAACAAAGTGATGATGAAGATTGAGTGGCAGTTATCCGTGTAGTTTAAATTCCAGTTTTTTTGGTTGCTTCACAGAAAATGGTTGCTCTGTTTTCTGTACCGTTGCCCATATTCAAGGTCGTAGCTGAAACTGATGCTGACTCATTCCCTTCCTTTCTTCCTAAAGACGTTAACAGAATCAAAGACCCTTTCGCTCGAACCCTCGCTACACGGATTCAAAGACTTCCCGTTTCCGTAAGTACAAACAACCTTTGCTTCCTCTTTTCTTATTGCTAATTTAATATAACATCATGTTCCTTTCTTGTATTATGTAGCACTGACACTTCAGTTGTATCTGGTGTTCAACACGTGTAAGTGTGTGACACCAATACGACATCCACACATATATAGTTATATTCAAATACTCTCTTTTAACTCAACTATTACATGTATATTTGCTGTGTCATTGACTACTGGTGGTTTTGAGGAAATGCATACGAATTTCCAAGTGTTTTTGTGATAATGTAATGTCAATTTATCCTTTATTATGCAATTGAGCCAGGTTACTCTGAATTACGTGGAAAGGGATGAGAAACTTTAAACAAATGATATTAGTTGTACTAATTGTTTATGATAGGATAGGATGGGATGGAAACTTTTAAAGAGTCGCACATTGGATAAGAGATGGCCTGAACATGTATTTATAAGTGGGGGCAATCCTAACCTCACAGGTCGGTTTTGTAAGGATGAGTTAGGCCAAATATAAAAACCTAATGGATATAACTAACACATTGTTTATTGATTTAGGACCGGTCTAAGGTTAAGGCCATCGAAGCCCTTGCTTTAGGTCTCTAGCCCTACTTATACCACCTCCTACGTAGCGCGTCAATTTTATGATTTCACATCCATTTTGACACACAACAAACATTATGCATATAATTTGTTTATGAATCCCTTGCTATAAATTTTTCACTATAAGACTTTTCCTAGCTTTAGGTCTCATCTTACTTAAGGTCTTCTTTGGACTAATCATCCCCCTATTGCTTAATTTTTGATTAAGGTCACTCAACAATACTCGTGTAAGGGGATATATACAGATAGCTTGGTGGCTGGGGTGGGGGAGTTAAAGAGTTGATTGACAAGGAGGTCAAGAGTTTGATCCCCACTCCCAGCATAATACTAACATTACCCGTTTAAAAAAAAAAAATCAATACTTTGCGTATATTCACATTGTAAATTTGTAATTCTTGTTTAATTGCTCATAAAATATTGAAAAGTTCCATATTTGCATGTAATTCAAACAGGTTAAGTTCTCTGAAAATCCTATCATGAGTAGTTGTGTGAAGCCACTGGTGCAGAACAAGGAAAATCCAGTTGTCCTTTTACATGGTTTTGACAGGTGCTAAAAAAATATGCAGGCGACAGAATTGGTTTGTATATTTTATTTCTGAAGTTACCCTTGGATTTCACTCCTCCTTATTGTTCAGCTCATGTTTAGAATGGAGATACACATATCCATTGCTTGAGGAAGCTGGTATTGAGACATGGGCCTTTGACATTCTTGGTTGGGGCTTCTCTGATCTAGGTTTGTTTCACTACTTTTCCTATGTTACTATGTTCATTCCTTTCTCTCTTCATTTTAGACATGTCTTCTTCTCTCTCTCTCTTATATACATCAGAGAAACTTCCTTCCTGCGATGTGGTATCAAAGCGAGAACACTTTTACCAGGTACTTGTATGCGAATTGATGAGTTTTCACTTTTCAGTATTGTTATGAAACCTTGACAGCTTTGTTGCTGGAGTGGGCATTTTAAAGTTGTATATAAATTATAATTCTTAAATACTTTCTAATTTTTATCGTTTGCTATCATATTGTGTAATTCTGACTTCTGAGTAAGAAATTAGATATGTTATCGGCTATCTTCTAAAGAAATGGTTGTCTTCACAGATCGATGAATTTCTTTCCGCACCTATTTATTTTACTTCCACTTGTTTCACTCATTGTTGATGGTGAATTGGTTTACCTACCAGTTTTGGAAATCCTACATTAAAAAGCCGATGATATTGGTTGGTCCAAGCCTTGGTTCTGCTGTTGCCATCGACTTTGCAATCAATTATCCAGAAGCTGTATGTGCTATCAAATAATTTAATTTTTGAATATATTTACAGTTACCCAATTTTTGAAGAAATTATTTATTTAAAGTTAGTTTTATCAAGTGACTATCCCATTATCTGGTCAATTTTTCAGGTGGAAAATCTTGTTTTGATTGATGCTAGTGTATATGCAGAAGGGACAGGAAACCTAGCAACCTTACCTAGAGCGGTAGCTTATGCTGGGGTGAGTATATCTCCTACTTAAAAAGCCTTAAGCCCTCAGCCACACATCACTGACAATTATCTAGAATGTTATTGTTAGGTCACAAAGAGTCTAAAACACGGGAGAGATGTTCACCTAGAATCTTAAGGCATTGAGTGTACGGGTTACCTAAATTATGTAGCTGAATACTCACATTTTCATCTAATGTCGGACTTCTAACTCACACTTGATGCTTGACAGTCTAACAGTTTCTCCCTCAAGTGTGAGTCAATCCACTCATCACATATGTTCCCCCTCATGTGATTCCACATACACTTGTACCTACATCGACACAGAACATCAACAGCCCACACCATCTAACAACCACATAGTCCATAAAACTTTCGTTACAAGGAGCCGGTCACCTTTAGCCCAAACGCCTGTAATACCACTGTTGGGTCACGATGGGAGCCTAAAACACGGGTGAGATCTCCATATTGAGCTAAAGGCAACCACGGAAGTGGTTTGAACAACAAATCTTCATTCCAAAACCTGAAGGCATTGGTTATATTAATCGCTTCACTTATATGTTGCTCAATTCACATTTTTATCCTATATATTGGACTTTTAACTCACAATTGATAGTCTAACAATTATATCATATTATTTCTCTATGTCAATGTTCCCTAGCTGGAGCTGGATAATTCATATTTATGTGTAATTATCCAGAGTATTATTTCGTAATCTATCTTTGTAAAATGTTTTAATAGTTCAACTTCCCCTACTAAAATGAAATTTAATTTATTCATTTTTTTGGGTCTGCCCTCCATGATACTTTTAATCAACTACATTCTCAATTTGCCGTATTTTAGAAATCACATCTGTTTTTTGACATCAGTTAGTCTTGCTCCTGCCAATCACACAAACCAAAAGTATATAATGAATTTACCTTGGATGGCTCATAACCTCTTGGAGTTAGCAATTGCTTACTGGTTTCTAAATCATACCATTTTAAAGCTTCAAAATGTTGGGTTTTATGACTTTGGTAAAGTTTGAGAGCTTCTGTGCATTATTTCTTAACAATAAATAACTTCGTGTACTTTTCTAGTGATGTCTATCCTCCTTGGCTATGTATCATCCAACCAACTCTTCTGTCTCAGTCTTCTCAGCAGTTTTTTGAGTTATTTACAATAGTACAGCTAGTGCTTATCTGTTGTATGCCGCTCTATTATCTCTTCCAACTATGGGCTATGGATACCACATTGTATTTAGGGTAATTTTGTTAAGAATTCAAGGGGAAATATCAAAATATTAGGGTTGTTTTTAAGAACTTTGTTTGGAAAGTTGTCCTTATTGGATGAGCATTTGATAGTAGTACTACACTGTACTTGACCTGAATTTTGTATAAGTAGGTGTCGGTGCTTGGCGTTGTTATACATGTCATTTCAATCTTACATTATTGATTGTTCATAGTTCCTTTTCTGTTTCCAGTCCTTTTCACATTATTGCAATAATCTCATTCAATAATGTTTGATTAACCTCTTCACTAGAATTTTTACTTTCATGGGGAGAGATAAGTATGAGAGGATGAGGATGTTTAATGTTTTGAATGATGCAAGTTACACTCACCACTGGTTTTGTTTTGAATCAGGTATATATATTAAAGAGCGTCCCATTACGTGTATATGCAAACTATTTGTCCTTCACCAACATATCTTTCAGTACTAGCCTTGATTGGACAAATGTAAGTTGCTTGATCCAATTTTTCTAGCTCATAACAATCCATTTGGGAAATGCACACTTTGAAGCATTGTATGCTTGTCTATGACAGCCAAGAATCCAAACATCCTATTTTGTCATAACAAGTGTTACGATTATGAGATGCAGTTTATTTTTATTGTCTATAATAGCTATTTAGATTGCATCCTTCCTAAGTATCTAATCTCTTACCAAGATATCAACCATAGCACCTTCCTATCATATTAATTGACATTTGCATGCTTTGTCATCTTTATGTGTTGCAGAACAAAGTTAGATAACATGATTTTCATATATAATCTTGTATAGATTGGCCGCTTGCATTGTTTATTGCCTTGGTGGGAGGATGCCGCGGTTAATTTTATGATCAGTGGTGGCTACAATGTTGCTTCGCAGATAAAAATGGTATTTCCGGCGTTACAAATTTATGATGTTACTTCTGTTATATTCTATTTTTGTTAGAAAACACGATGGATACTCGAAAGAATCCTCAGATTAGTGGTACAACTAATTCATAGTTTCATATACTTACTAAAAAGATTTGGCTTTCAAATTGTTTAACAGGTAAAGCAGAAAACACTCATAATTTGGGGGGAGAATGACCGCATAATCAGCAATAAGCTTGCAGTGGTTAGTTACTATACAACACTCTTCTATATTATATGAAAATAATGATCTTGGCATATAAATTGTCTTATGAATACTAATGTTGCAATTAACTTTTCATTTTTACTCTTTTAGCAACTGCACTGTGAATTACCTGATGCAATTATACGCCAAATACCCGATTGTGGTCATCTTCCTCATGTTGAAAGACCAGATTCTGTTGTGAAACTCATTAAGGAATTTGTTCAGAAGGATACCAAGACAGTAAATCAATATGTTTCATCATTATGAATGTTGAATACCCTTTTGCCATTCTGACAGAGAAATGACAGAATGTTTGGTGTTTTTCCAAAAAAGGAACCAGTAGTGATGGAGCTTTGAATGGTTATCAATTCAGTGGGGCTGCTGGTCACTAGTGGAATCATTGAGTTATGGAGTATAGTACAATTTTTTTTAAAAAAAATTATAATTTATAAATTTCATTTTATAATTTTTTTAAAACATTTCACATCATATTTTATCAATCCATATACTTTAAATACACATTCCCAAATCCCAGCCTTATTTTTAATTGATTTCAATAAAGAACATAGAGTGCTCACCTTTTATTTTTGGTACACGGAGGCTAATAAAAATATACTGTTAGTAACTAAGTAGCTTGGGCTCCAGTGGCAAGGAGCTTCTTCCAAGGACGTATCCGGGGAATACCGGATTCGATTCCCAGGGGGAACAACGTTTGACCAGTGCGCATGCCTTTACGCACGAGTTGGATTAGTCACTCACCTTTAGTGGGTCAGAAACCAGTGCGAAAGAAGAAGAAAATAATCTGTTAGTAGTTCAATGTCTAAGTGGAGTTATAGAGGTAGATAGCCTAATATAGTTAGCTAAGTGGCTAATCCTTTGTCATTAATCCATTTGATCGTTTCACTTATCCATAATCCATAATTTTTTATACACAGAATGAAAGTGGTTAATTTGTTAGGGGGAGAGATTTGTTAATAGTAGAGATTAAGTTCTGAACCTCTTACATAATACTCATTCATGTCTCAATTTATACCATTAAACTACTCCTTTTAGAACAAAAGCATTAATCATTGATGGTGTTTGTGACGTTGTCTATATGATTACTGGTTATTGATGGTATTAAGAAATACAAATCGCTACAAGACTTGCTTATCTCTGCCTTTTCTTATAAATAATTACATCATCAAATAGGTTGGAAATTCAAAGGAATCTTTGTACGCATAAGCATGTATCAACCACCATTTAGTGGAGGAATAATGCACACGTAAATAGTACTTAGCTAGTATTTCTTTTCATTTTTTAAATTAGAAAAATCAAATTAGGTAGATCAAATTTCTATAATTTCAGTGTAAACTTTCTGGATAAGTATTTATTTAACGTAACCAATTTCCTTTTATTTAGACAAGTTATTCATTTTATTACTGAATAAACAACTATCCTTATTTCGATTTTGTTTTCAATTACAAAAAATTGCTGGTGAAAAGCATTACTAGTATTATTTAAGATTTGTCGGCTATGCATGTCGTGATGGAAAATCTTACTTAGGCACAAACATAAATAAATAAAGTTTGGACACATTTACATAAATAAGGAAAAATAAATGAGAAAGAATTTAGTAATCTCATAATAATTTTTTCATCTAACTTTTTTCATTTATGAACGTGTGTCTAAACTTTTTTATTTATGTTTGTGATCAATTAAGATTTTTTTGTGATGTGAACAAAATTATTTTAAGTCGTTATTGACTTTTAGGAGCAATTGCGTCCAATAGAAAAATTTATTATTCCACGGCATGAAAGAAACGCCAAAACCGAAAGAGAGATGGCACAAAATTCACAATGCTCTCATCTTGTATGGTTTGGTTGATACAGAGACCTTTGAACAACCTATACTACTTTTCGTGTTACCTAAAAAACTTATATACAATTCATTCACTAAATATAATAATTGAATATTTTCAAATAATTGTACAGTAGAAAGATTATCATAGTTGTAAATAAATCATAGCTTAATTAATAAAAATGTCGAAATTGTATTGTTGGACGTTATGATCAGATTCAAACATCGACCCCTGTATTTGGTTGTGTGAGTATCGATGGTTATTTGACATTTTATCTATCTAAAAATGAAATCATCACAATTCACAACCCCAATTTTACTCAATAATTTTTTAAAAAGTAAAATAAAAAACACAAATTTTAAAAAGGCAAGATAAGGTGTTCAATATATGTAAAATAAAAATAAAAATAAAAATTATCTTAATATATTTACTTAATCATATATTTGACTCCAAAACCTTAGAGTAATGTCTTATCACAATATTAAACTTTAAAAGTAATGGATATACCATAAATTGCATTCACAAAGTTTTAGGTAGCCCAATTTTACCTGGTGTAGGTAGAGTGAGTCAATATTCAACTCGGATTTTACAAAGGACTGAGTTTGAATTTTACTTCGATGTAAGCACATCGTCGATAGATGATGTGTAAGTACTTTGACGTCCTTGAACCCTGAGGCTTTAGACTTCGGTGAGTTCAAACCTAACTCGCCTAAACTTTTATATATATATAACCCATTTTTTAATTATTTTGAGATTACATCATTCATCTTTGGATTTGCTAGGAATGTCAAAGGCAAATCGAAGATGAAGCCGGCTAGCATGAAATTGAACCATAGTAAACTAGATTAAAAATGGGGTAGCTGGCTTCCATATAAATTAATTAAAAAATAGTTCCAGTCACAATCTTAGACATATAAATGAGAAAAGGCTAAAACGAAACCAATGAAGTTCTACTTCTACTTCTACCCCATTTTATCATAATCAAAATAAAACGTCACTAAACAAGAAACCAAATTGCCTACTTAATTTTTCAACTTAGGAGGAAGAAAACAAAATTGGGTTTTGCTTGTAGATGATTCTCGTAAGTAAAATTACATAATAACCATCATGTTGTTGTGCAAAATCTCATCCACACATCAAACCCCCTAAAATTTTCCTAGTTCACTAGTAGCATTGTACCTTAGTTTAGACCTTGAAGGCTAAACACATGGTAATAACAAGGGATAGTAGCAATATGGTGTTGGTGTTTTTCATATAAGACTCTCCAGCTGCTGAGGAACCATCAATTGTAGATGATGGACTTATTCCAACAACAATAGGACTACCCGCAGTTGATCCAGTGCCTGTGCCGGTTCCGGTGCCGGTTCCGGTGCCTGGAGTTGAACCGGGTGAACCAGTTGATGGAGTTCCCGCATTGCTGCAAGAAAGCCAAGATAAAAAGATCAACATAGATCTTGAAAAAAATATAAGATGCACAATTAATACATTTCATTGTTACATAGATTAAGATTGTACGCAATCGACAATTCCACGCAATAATTTAGTTAGATTAAGATTAGACGGTTTAGATATCAATGCTGGTTTTGATTTTTGAAAAAAAAAAAAACTGAAATGCCAACTTTGTATTCTAAACCGCCCAATCTCGATTTTGCAATTACCAATGCGTGGAATTGCTGACGGAAGGCAATCCAAATCCGACAATAGACGTCGGAAATATCAAAATCATGCCAGCTATTATGTCAAGAGAAAAGAGGATTTTGGCCAATGTGCAAAGTAAACTAGTTCCATAACAACATTTGACAGAATTGAAATATTAAAAAAAAATAAAAAATGCTAGCAATGCATTTTTAGATGATACTAATTGAAAATTGATGACACACAAAAAAAAAAAATCCATGATGTTAAAGTAATCAATACCTCCAAATCTAATCACACAAAGAAAAATTATAAACTTAAAAATACAATTTTTAGGAATTGAAAAATCTGGTGAAATCACCTTTAGATCCATGCATGGAAAAAGGACTGAATAAAGTGAAAATTCCAACATCTAACCATAAAAATGCTTATGAGAAATAGGAATTTTCCACAACATTACCACTTCACACTCATCAGACTCAAAATTCCTTGAATAGCAAAATAATCACTCAATTCACAAATAAACAAAACAACATTAAAATAAAATTACAGAACAAGATCAAAAACATACCCTGGACTTGAAGGGTAAACACATCCAGATGCTGCAGCTGTAAAAAACAAAACAAACAAAAATCAGTAAGAGTAAAATCCAACAAAAAAATGTGTTTTTGTAAATATACAGAATAAAGAGTACTTACTAGGTGGTGTTTGAGTAGGTGCTGCAGCTCCAGCAAAATCACAACTACCTTGAACATTACCCTTTCTTTGGTAATAGCTATTAACAGCATAGTTACAGTGATCTTTCACAGTGTTGGGTTGGAAACAAGGTCCATTTTGGAGAATAGGGCTACAATCAGCTCCAGTTCCACAAGCATAATCAATTGCCTTCTGAAGGAGTTGACTAGAGACACCATCTTTGCATACACAGTATAAAGCACCTATTCAACAAAAATCATTTGTCAAAACAGAAACATAGTTAAATTCACCCCAAAATTTCACTTTTTCCTAGAACAATAGTAATAAGATGCATGCAATTATTTTCCCCCTGTTTCTTAAAAAAAAAAGGTGAAAATAATATTTCATACAGAAAACCATGAATTAAAGCAACAACAAAGTTTCATACCAATCATAGGAATCAACACCAGGGAAAATAAAAATAGTTATTTTTTTTGTAAATAAATAAAAATGTTGAAACTTGAAACACAGACCAAAATATAATATTTGTGCTTACTTGAGTGAGCAGTGAGGGACAGGAAAAGCAGAAAATAGAGCAGAAAAGCCATAGCAAGAGAAAGTGATTTTGATGTGAATCAGATGTTTGAGGCAGATTGAAAGAAAAAGAAAAAGAGATGAATTGATGATGAAGAGAACAAGCGTTTTTTTTTCTTTTTCTTCCCTAACCCGCTTATGGCTTTTGACGTTCTTCCCTCTAGTAGTCTTGATATAAGAGTGCGATCAAATTTAAGTAATTTTTTTTCCAACATAAAAACTTTATCTGTCATTCTAGTAAATGCACATGGATTAAGAAATATAGTTATTGTTATATAGAAAAAGAGTAATTGTCACTTATTTTATAAAAGAGAAATGCTAACTTATGTCCTTATGGCACAAGTTAATGAATCAAATATAATAATTTTGTATTAAAATGTGTGCATTGAATTTAATTTTTGAATTTTTAATAAATAAAATGCACAAAATTTGAGGGAGTGTTTCTACTTTTAGGTTCCTTATCTTGTGTCCTTGTGTCCTTTGTGTCCTAAGGACACAAGTAAACATCAATCTATACAAAAATAATCTTCATTAATGTTATGAAAAACATATTAAAATAATTCAAAAAGGATAAAGTAATAAATAGTATTCCCTTCGTTTCAAAATGAGTGTCGCTTTAGCTAAAAACATTTGTTTCAAAATAAATATCACTTTACATTTTCAATACAAATCTTCCAACTTTACCCTCAATAAATACTCAAACTTTTCTCTCACACAATTTTCAATGTTTGTCTTTTTCTTATAAAGCAAGGGCATTTTAGTAAAAATGTTATGTCTAATGATCATTTCATTTCATTCCTTAATTTATATGCAGTTGACTAAAGTGACACTCATTTAAAACGGATGGAGTAAAATAAGCATTAATGATTCCTTGATATTGTAAAGTGACATAATTTGGAACAAACACATTTTGCTAGAATTACATATAATTCGGAACTGAGGGAGTAGTAATAAAATCAATGTACTCACTCTGTCCCATTATAAGCGAACATTTTTGTTCATTTCACACATATTAAGAAAAAATTATAAATTGAAGAGAGAGAAAAATGGTTGAGTGTATTGTTAAGTATTGGACATTTTCCATTATCTTTTTTTGTCAAGTAGCCTAGTGGCTAGATTCACACACATTATGTGTGGAGAAGTGGGAAATCCGAGGTTCCAACCCCGACCTTTGCACAAATTAGCACTAGTAGCTACCAACTGAGTTACACTTACAGGACTGAAAAAATAAAAATAAATGTAAAATGTCAAAAATTTCTCCATTATCATAAATGTAAAATTGAATATATTGAATTGAGGGTGATGAAAACAATATTAATCGAGTTATAACAACTTGTTTACGAATGCCCTCATGATGACACTTTTTAAGCATTCTAAATTAAGTAAATATTCTTTAAAAATGTTAAATATTTCAATTTTCAATGTACTTTTATTACACAAATTTTCATAAAAAATTATCACTTAAAGTCCTTAACTAGTGCCCCAGGACTAGTTAACATTTTCCTTAAAAATAATAATTAATATTATATTGAAAAGTGAAATGAGTAAATTTTTATGCGACAATTTTTTTCTTTCAAATGACTAACTTATTATAAGAAGGAATGAGTACACCCTCCGTTTTAAAATGTAAGCAATAAAAACTCATTTTTTTGTCTCAAAATGTAAGGAAAAAAAGACAAACATTTATCCTATTTTATTTTTTATATATAAAAAAATTATCTTTTTCAAGAAAAACTTTTCGCTTATTCTCATATAATTAAATGTAAATTATGTTTAATTTTTTCTCTCTTCTATTTTCTCAATAACCAAGAGCGAATGAAAATTATTTTTACATTTTTCTATAAAACTCATTTTAAAGAAAACACAAAAAATTATACTTTAAATTTTTATGTTTTATTTTTTTTAATAAATCTGATTTAATTTTTTAAAACAGTTTGGGAAGGAGGGGTACTTTTTATGAGCAGAATATCAATGTAGGACAAACATACATTTGGCGTGTGCGTGTGTTTATGGGAAATTGTAATAACCTTTTCCATGTCTTTGTCATAGTTTGCGATGGTACTTTACACGTGTGGTCTAACGTAAACTCCATGTCTTTAAGGTTCGTATCAGTGGCATGTATGTCGTGTGGGACTTGGCATTACGCATGCTATGCAAATCAAATGCAATGCAATGCTTGTACAATTCATGGATGGATAAATTTTCTTAAATAAACATGAATGATAGTAGTTTAATTAGTGATTTTTTTTACAGGAATTTTATAAATGATTTAAGAGCACTAGATCAGAAAACTTAAAAAAATAATTAAGAGACTGCATTCAAATATTTTTCATAATACATTATATTTCAAACAACATATATAGCTCATAACACAATATATTTCCTTAACTTGTGTCTAAAAACTGCATTAAAAAAAACTTTTGTCTAAAGAATCATTAGCATTTTCCAAATCATATAAGCTAGGATCTCAACATATATTTGGTTTTGTAAAATACCAAAGCAGAAAATGAAAATATTTTCTATCGCTATCTTCGTGTGTTTGGGGGTGGGTGGGAGGGCCATTGGTTCAATCCAAAAATAGATTGTTATCAATTATCACACATTTATTTGTTGAACCTACACCCCGAACCACATGATAAATTTAAAAACGTACGGCTCACATATAAGGGGAGACCAACCCTAACTTTTACAGTCGCACCCCACTCAATTGCCTATCTAGTCTAGTTCATTTATTTCATAATTCCACTTCCAATTTATTGTTTCAAATACTAGTACTACATTCGCCCCAACTTATGATTTTACTCTAGTTATTAGGATTTGGATCTTGGACTTTTTTTTTAGTGTCTGGGATTCGAACTCCAGACCTTATATATATTATGTATTATTTTTATCCATTTGAGTTGACTTAGTGGTATCGGCTTAGGACTTTGGAGTGTGCTCCTTCTCAAGGTCTCTGGTTCGATTTTCTCTGATGCTGATTTGGGTGGGCTAATTTAACTTATTCAAAAAAAAATTGGTTTGTTAACGCCTTCTTGTCTTCGGAAAGTTTTATATCTTTTTAGCATGTATCTAACAATCTAGATCACTTATATTGGTTTTAAAATATGGATGGAGAATGTCACAACTCATGATTATTTTAATTGCATTGTATTGTTACCCCTGTGATTCACATGCAATCTCCAATAACACTTACCTAACAAAGATAGGTTGGTTAAACTCTCCGGCTCTACAAACCCCCCGAACCATCATTAACATGATCAAGACACATTCAATCACACTTAATTCAACAAATTTTCGTGCATCCACTGATCCACACTCCCCTCCCTATAAAAAATATTTGAATAAAGATTCAATAGAAGAAATTATATTTGTAAAAATCTTGAAGTTGAAAAGAAATTAAACCGGTAACGATTACAAGACAAATTTCATAACAATCAAGCTATCACCCAACAAAATATTTTTACTTTTACATCCAGATAACTTCTTCTTGATACAGTCAGGCAAATGGCAGCAAAAATATAATCAACAAGGATTTCCTTCTATTAGAAGGCCAAGATTGCAGTTCTTCTTTGTTTCTCTAACTTGTCTTAAGGTTTGAGTGATGTCTTATTTTTCTATGGTAGTTTTAGAATGTAATATGTCCCTCTAATCTAGGATTGATGCTCATTTGCATAAACATATTCTGTATGCATACATCCTTTGCTAAAAATTTCATATTTCAAAGCTTCTTTTTTATGAAAATTCTTTTTGGTATAGTCTTGGGTCTTATGTGCTTTTTCAAGTCTTTAAAAACAATTTTTATAAACTTGAATCAATTCAAAAGTCATAACTGACTCTTTGAATCGATTCAATAAAATCAGAGAGTTTATAGTCAGTTTTGAATTGATTCAAAACTGGATAGAAGAATCATTGAATCGATTCAATCTTCATAGAGTTCGTCTAAATCGATTCGAACTTCATCTAAATCGACTCAAAATTCAAGCATTGTCCAGATTCAGTTTTACTCATTTGAATTGAGTCAACATAAGTGCAAATCGATTCAAAAAGTACTTTTTCTCTAAAAATTAGGTTTCTTTTGCACTAAGATCCTCCATCTATAAATATATAATCTTCCCTCATTTTCACAATTATTGAAATCATTCATTATTCTCTTTACTCTCCCTCTCTGAAAAACCTTGTGAAAACATTTTCTTTGTGTGTTATGTGAATTGTTTAAATAGCCAAACTAAATCACTTAATATATGGGACACATAGTGAATACTACTCTCAGTGTTAGGATGTTATAATCATACTTTTGGTTAGGAATTATGTTTGGTTTATGGGTGTGGTTTAAGCACTTGATAGCATAGTCACAACTATTAAGCTTTAAGGTGGTGTGAAGCTTAGGCAGTTAGGCCCCATGCACTATTCTAAGTTGTTTCTAGCTTAGCATCACATCTTTGTGTTAGACTATATATTTATTTTCTTTGTATGTCATTTGGTTAACTTAGATAAAAAGAAAACACACGTGTTTGTATGAGAATATGTTTAATAAGTTTTTTTTAACCCAACTTGAGTATTCTTTCGTACTTTCAACTTGAGATTTAAGACATTATTTTTCTACATTGTATTATCTAAAAAAAACATTCTCGAACTCCTTTTTCTTCACTCCCTTACCCCCATAATTCTGTTAGATGTCTTGATTGCCGGTTTGCATTATTTTCACTAAAATGGTTCAAAACATTTAAGGAGTTGTCGCTTTTGAGAAGAACAGGAAGTAGTGTCTTATTTTTTATGTAATTTTGTCTTGCTCTTATTGTCTTCTTTTTGTGGAGGGCATCAATTTCTACCATATCCTTTTAAATATTTTGTATTAAAGTAAATATGTCATTGAAGCTCTTTAATTCAATTTAAAGTTTTAAATACATTATTTATATATGTTTAGATAAACATATCTTTTATCTGTCTAAATAACAGCACTGTTGGACCTATAGTTATTTTCCGTCCAAAACTATACAAAATACCCTTATTTTAAAAATGTAATTTATCATTATGTGTTTACTTTTGAATTTTTATGTCATTTTGGCTTTAAGTTTGGAACTTGGATATGTCATTTTGTCTAGTATTGAACGAATGAAAGAATTATGGTTTCGTTTTAACATGCCAGAATTACATAAGAATTCTAAAGCTGCATGTTGAAAAATTAAATTTCAAAAGAAGGCCAATTTTCAAATTCTTCACAGAAAATCGCTTGAAGGTCAATATTGTTGTCGTATAGAAAGATAAAATAAATAACTCAAAAACCTGTTTAACATTTTGGTTCGCACTAAACTTTGACCAAAAGTCATTTCCATCGTTAAATGAATGAGATATATTGTCATTATAGTCTTTAAATGTATCGAAATTACACACATGTCTATAATATGTCTTTTCTTAGTAATTTATGGACTAAATTGATCAAAGAAAAGCAAACTCAAAGAGTAAATCAATTACCAAAAAATAGATTACATGACCAAAACGACTAATAAAAGAGACACTTATGAATGCATTTGCAATTTCAATACATCCAGGAACCAATGCGACAACAAATTACACACTTTCAAGGACTGAAATGGTAGTTTGCCCATTAAACTTTTGTATTCACACCTCTAATAACGGTCCAGTTTTTGCAAGCAAATATGTAGGCTGCTTTCCATTTTATTAAATTAGGTTCCATCATAATAACTACGAACTTCTATAAGCAAATGTCCTTTTTCACTTGTTAGTTTAGTTTAGCATATTATCGCTTAGCATGAACATTTTAAATTAAGGTCGTAGTTGCAGTCTTGCAGATGCACATCACAGTCTTTTTTTTTTTTTAAGAAGCTAAACTAACCCCTTCAAATTGGCACCAGAGAGAATCGAACCTGAGACCTTGAGGAGGAGCACACTCCCAGATTCCAAGCCAATACCACTAGACAAACCCAAGTGGGTTTTAAACACGTCTCGGTCTTTGAAGTTTGAAAATGCACAGCTAATGCAACGAAATTTTTAGTTGGGGTGCTGCATATGAATAATAATGGAATCGAAGTGTGCTCTACAATTCAAAGTACACTACTTTGCATTCATAACCTTATGAGAAATTAACGCAATTAATACTTCTATTAGTGTAAAACATATGTCCAAAATAATTTGGAGAATCGTTTCAAAATACTACTAATCAACAAAGAAAATAAATGCATTTAGGTATATGTAAAACATCATCCATTACTTCAATTGACCACTATACTTGAAATACATAAAAATAGTAGAAAGAAAAGCTTCAGTAATTATAAGAGAGAGAAAATAAGCCACATATCGAACTTTATAGCATTTGTTGGATGTAAGGTGAACACGGTAATTATGAAGTCACGTTCGATATGAACTGCAAGATAAGCTGAAAAATGCTCTCTTCGCAGCAGGGCCATTAGAAACCTTACGACAGCGTCCAGGATCAAGTGCTATATCAGTGCTGTAATTACAAATGAAAATAAAATAAATATCATGAACACAAACGCATGTACTAAGTTTTTTTTAAATATAAAAAGTATCAAAATGCCGTCCAAGTTAATGCAGCAATGGGTGGGGCGGGGATATCTGAACCCCATCGGGTACGAGACTGGGGTTCTATTTTTCACCTCCGTCGGGGATCAAGGCAGATACATGGATACCCTAAACGGAGACCGCCTTGTTGCCATACCTATTCGTACTAATAAATTTAGGAATTAAAGGGTATGCACTGACTAACATTCAACGAGAATCCGGTACTTTGCCGCGTCACCTCATTTTTGTATGGTTATTTTGAAACAGATAGTATGACATGGAAAAATAGTGGTATCTTACAATATATAGCCATTAAACTCATAAAATTACGGGGTTGGTTTAATTTGTGTTAGCTTAATTTATAGTCACTCTAACTAATATGTGTGAGCGATTGCATTTGCTTCTATTCTAACAGAATTAGTACCGAAGCTAATTATGAATTACACACATACCTCTGGTTCAGCAGGTTTGACTTCTTCTGATTTGAATTCTTCACCTGCATTAGAAAATTTGTTATTTGAGCACAACTATAGAGTTGCTTAAATGCATATTAAGTATCAATCAGTATCTTACCTCCATCTTCAGGTAAATCAGAGGTCCAAAGAGTTAGGTTGTCTCTCAACAACTGCATGATTAAAGTACTGTCTTTGTATGACTCTTCACTCAAGGTATCTAAATCTGCAATCGCCTCATCGAAAGCTTGTTTAGCCAAATGACAGGCCCTGTATGTTTCAGTATTCACATTTGAAGGAAGGTTAGCAACAAATGCAGTTCATTGAACCTATGCAAATGATAATAGTGTTTGAAGCACACATGTGCTTGTGATGTTTTTTGAGTTAAATCTAGATGTCTTCTCTCATCGAAGACAATAATATTCGAGGCCAACATAATAACAAGTGTACAATCTCTCTCCAAGAAATTTGTTTGTCGGAAAAGATCAAAAGAAGGATCTCTCACTAAGGAGTATCCTTGACCACATTCTCACCACTTTGGTCAAATGTGCCTAACTAAAGATATGAAATTCACACTTCAATCATGCAAAGTAAGAGGGGCACTGCATTTCACCGTCTTCGCTATTAAAGAACCCGTGATTCTGAAAGTTTATTTTTGGACCGCATGAATCTTACTTCTAGACCGCACAAAATCAGTAACTTGCTAAACACACTACCAAACCCAGTACATTCGAGCCCAAAAGCTAATAAAGAGTGTAAGTAACTTGCCTTTCAGGAGAGTTCATTATCTCATAGTAGAAGACAGAGAAGTTGAGTGCAAGTCCAAGACGGATTGGATGTGTTGATGGAAGATCTGTGCTTGCAGTGGCTGAAGCAGCCTAATAATAGAAACAGAGATATTATGTATATTAAAACAACAACAACACCATATAGATATAAACACAAGAAATTATATGTGAATCAGTTCAGTGGTGAAATAAATGAGGGAAATATCAGATACTAACCTCATATGCCTTCAGTGACTGCTCAGCTGCCTCCTTCCTATCTTGATCGGTCTTGAACTCAGCAAGATATCGATAATAGTCACCTTTCCTGGATCGTACAAGCTTATTTATCTCTGATGTTATACAAATATATGATACATTTATGAATTCATATTGTCAGTTTAATAATTCAGACTTAAAATACAAACTTAATTAGATGTGTGTTGTGTGATCTTTCATACAATGATTGGAAAAAAAATAAAAAATTGACACTACACCAATCCTGTGCATGAACTTTTTACAGCATTAAAATCCATTTACAAAAATGGAACAAGCAATTTTAGTCCATTCGAAAACAAATTTTCAATAGCAGACAGTTATTAAACTAACCACGAAAATAGCACAAGTAAAACATTATGACTCACATCTTGTAGTAGAAAACAGTAGCTTCCCCTGTGGTGGAAGAAGGAATCAAATGTTTGTCAATAATTGAGAGAATGTCGCTGCAAATTTTCGATAATTCCTCCTCAACCTTTTGGCAATAACTCTTGATCAGTTTCACATTGTTCTCGTTTCCCTTAGCCTCTTCTTTCTGTTCAATTGAAGACATAATGCGCCATGAGGCTCTCCTTGCACCAATGACATTTTTATATCCCACTGAGACAAGATTCCTCTCTTCCACAGTTAGCTCAACATCAAGTTTTGCTACTGTCTTCATGCACTCAACCATTTCTGCATCATATATATAAGTTTGAAGTTTCAGAGAGGAATATCAATATGAAAAATTCTAAATATCACGACTACATCCTGACTAATTTTGGTTGGTTATCTAACGTCACTACTCAAGGCGATTTCCACCAAATTCCAAACTTAAGCGGTTTTGCTATCTCCTTTTAATCCTTAACAGACTTCCTGGAGTTTCACGAATAAAAAATTCACGATGTATACCTCTGCTCTATCAATATATAACATCATTCATTAATTATTTTTACAGGAAAATATGATGGTGGAGCTTTTTTTAATCTTTTACAAGTTGATCAGCTTATGGAAATTACACAAGAATGGAAGGCAAACGGGCAACAAGATGCGCCGTTGATCCTTTTTGGATGGCAAAATCAATCATGTTGAAAACAACATTCATAGACCTAGGAGACACAACATTGTTATGCATGACCCTTTGAACTCTTTGTAGAAGATCAATAAACTCTAATGCTAGGAAGTCAAAAGACCCTTTGTAATTTGTATATTACCAACAACCAAGCCTTATCCCACTAAGTGGGTTGACTACGTGGATCAAATTACCTCATAATATTCTATCATAAACCACATTTTTGTCCAACTCATTAATTTCGAAATCTTTCTTAATAATTTCTCTTATAGTTTTTTTAGGTCTATCCTCTGGTGATCCATAGTGGTTCGACTATACTCTCCTATGTCTTATATACTCTCTTTACTACATAAACTCATTATCAGTTAAACTATGCAAGTTGGTATACATTGCAACATTTTTTATATTGCATTTTGATCAGATTAATTAATTTAAAAATGCATGAGAATCAATCTAGAATGCCATTGAATCAATTTTGAAATTAAAATCAAAATGTTTTAAGATCTCATACGGGTAGAATCAATCAACTATTATCAACAAATATTTTAATTTCCTCAAAATAAATTGTATCCGATGCATGCAGAATTGGTTTTCAAAACTCACATTTATCGAAATTTTAACGTGCAATGCAACTTAATTTACCAAAACTCGAAATCAAATCGATTAGATGAATTTTTCACATAAATAATTTAAACGTGATTTATAATTTGATTAACGGAATATGGAAATGAATGAAGGAAATGCAAACCTTCGTATCTTTCGGCCTGTTCTGCAAGCTTGGCCATGTAAACCTGAGTCTCTCGCTCTTTCTCCGTCGACATTGTTGTGTTGTGTTATTAGAAAGAGGAAAGAAGAAGAAGAAGAAGAAGAAGTTTGTGATTTGTGTGAATGGAGAAGAAGAAGAGTGCAAGCGAGGAAGAAGGGAATGTAGGGTTGAGTGGTTATATAGGTGGAGGAAGTTGTGGAAGACTAGATCTCAACCGTTGGATGTCAGATTTTGAAAGAGGAAGGAATAAAGCGCGCAAATAGGAGGGAGTGATATATATAGAGCAAATAGTCACTTTAGTTCCTGACTCTGCACCTCGTTGTCACATAGATCTCTGACTCAGAATTTGATATAAAAGAAGTCCATAACTCTGCACTTTCATTATCACTCTAGGGTCTGTTTGATGGTCAAGATATGATAGAGGCAGGATATGATATAAAATTGGATAGAAAATATGATATGATAAGGACATGATAAGCATTAATCCTATCATATGTTTGATGCGCACATAATAACAAACAATATATCATTATAATTAAATGAAAAAAATGCTCTCATAATTAATTAAATATTGTAAAAATTGCATGTTATTAATTATAATAGAAAATACATGCTATCATTATTTTAAAAAATGACAATATTTTAAAAATGGCAGAATATCATGATAATAAATAAAGATGATCTTCTAATCCCATTACGATAATTTATAACCCACCTTATAATCAGGATAGAAATTACAAAGGAAAGTCAGAATATGATATGATAGGAAAATAAGTTATTTTATCCTATCCCTTGGTGCATCAAACATGTGATTTAAGCAGGATATGATTAATGTATCATATCTTGTCTCCCTATCCTGACCATCAAACGAACGTTAAATAATTCTGTTAAGTGTGTCACATGTACTAAAGTAAAAGTAGAAAATGATTACTTTAGTCCTTGAACCAAAAATCAATATCTTCAACTTGAATCTCAAATCCCTAAATCCCGTAAATTGAAAGTCTCAATATAGTTTGTTAAGAACTAGTTTCTGGGTTCAATTAGTGATGGTGACCTTTTAATACACATAAATTAAGAAATACGATATCTTTGAATTCCCATTAAAAAATATGAGTTCTTTGACTTTTACATTGTACAAAACACATTGAATGCGAAAGAAACCAATTTAAGAGGGATATATTGCTCGTCACTTCCATTTCATACATATAAAACTCCATTACAACATTGACATAATTAACCATAAACATAACCAAAAATTCACATATTAGTGTATATTTTTTTAGGGATTTAGGGATGACATTTAAGGATTTGAGATTTAGAGATTTATGGATTGAGATTCAAGTTGGGGATATTGATTTTTGGTTCAGGGACTAAAGTGACCATTTTTTACTTTCAATTTAGTCCCTGTGACACACTTAACAAAATTATTTAACGCCAGAGACTAAAGTGATAATGGAAGTGCAGAGTCAGTAACTTCTTTGTATTTAATCCTGAGTCAGGGACCTATGTGACAGCGAGATGCAGAGTTAGGGACTAAAGTGATTATTTGCTCGATGTATATATATGCTTCGCTGTAGTAATCTCGTAATCTTGGGATTTATCGTGAGGTAAGTAAAATCTCGTAAACTCAATAATTTGTTAACACTCGACGCAAATTTTTTTTATTTACGAAACTAAAATGAAATATATCAAACACAAATTAGTCTCTCGAGCACAAAAAATGTTAGAGATGGACTAAGTATAGAGATGAGGTCAATTGAAGGAAGACGGATTGTGATGAAGTTTGGTGAACGTATGTTAAAAATATTTTATGAAGTATTGGACATGTCATCAAATAAGTTGAATTTTCCAGAATTGAATACGATGGATAGTGATGGGGTGAGGGTAAATGTAAGTAAATGCAAGCATCCACGAACTGAAAATGGCGTGATGCTCACTGCTTCTTGCTCCTTTTGGCTTTCTTGCTCGACTAAATTTGCTTTCAATCTTTTGAAAGACAATAGTAGAAGATTTCAGGTCATTATTATTATTTTGTCCATTATTATTATAATTAATATAAACTAAAATTAGCATATAATACTTTTATTTGATGGTAAATATTAATCTTGCATTACATTGTTGTTAATATACTTTAATATTATTGTAGTGGGATGTTCTCTGTGATGCTCATCCATTGGAAGAAATTCATCGCATCACATATGGGGCAGATCCTGAAAACTTTACTTCCATTATTAAGGTACTTACTATTTTAATTATACATGTTTTAGAGAAATGCTAGCGTCAAGCTCTTTTAACACACACTTTTAACACACACCAATAATAAACAGCCACATCATCAAGCTCTTTTTGATCCTTTACCTGCTACCGTTTCAAGCACCCTTTGAATTTTAATTTTTTTTTTATTACTTGAACTAAACCGTCTCTTCTTCACAAGTTTCATCTGTCAAAAGGAGTCAGATAATTGCAATGACCGGTACAATTATGTTCTTCTATAACAAATTGCCATTGTTAACCCACGATGGTACAAAAATTACTTGAAAAAGGAAATGAGATCTGAAAAAGTACCCAGATCAATAACTCGGAATCCAACTCGAAAACCTCGTAGAACCAAAACATACGCAGATCAATAACCTCATAGAACCCAAATCGGAAAAAATTAGGAAATAAGATCTGGAAAATCCTACATCATCCTCGAGGTGGAAGTGCCCCCTTTCCATCAGTGGTGGAGTAGGTTCTGATTTATTCCGGCGACGACAACCTTGGATTTCTGTTTCATATTGTTGTTGTTGTTTATCTACAACAACCTTTGATGTTTGTTTTGTTGATTATTGTGAGATTGATTGAGATGTTGTTTCGGGAATCCAATGCATGATTGGGCCCACCCAAACATGCATATGTAATATACATATAACACAAAAATTCAACTAAACTGGTTATTTAACAATGAGTAATTGATGATGTATTTTGTGATTTTAGTAAATAAAAATAACCATTCACCGAAAATTTAAGCAAAGTAATTGTATATAGTAAAAAAAAATTAATATAACATCAATTTTAGAGGATAGAAAAAGGGGGAAAAATACATTAACCTTATCTTAAGGTTTACGTAAATGTATCCCTCATCCCTTCTATTTTCTCCCTCAACAATAACATCCGGTACAGTATCTCCGTGAGCTTAGCTTTGGTAGGGGTTGGAGTTTGAATCTGACATTTCACTTATTCACCTTTCTAGCCGGATTAGTTGATAAAAAAAAAAAACTGGTGTCGTTACATCAGTTTGCCTTTTAAAAAAAAATTACTTCCTTCAAAAAAATGAAAATCATTCTTTCTCTTTTCATATAATTATACAATTATCCCATACATTTGACATTTAGATTATTGCTCTTAGTTTTCACCTTTTACTAAATTTGATCATTTCTCATAGTTTTCGTCTCAATTCGAAATAGCGTGAACATTTGTTGTTAAACGTTTTCAATTTTGTAGGAAGAAGATGATAAGAGGGCTGTTAAAAAACTAAATGTATATGGCTAGGGAAAAATCTCATCTAAGAGTTGAATCGACCACCCCAAGAACAACTTAATTTTTTTTGAGAGGAAGAACAACTTAATTATTGGGTGCTATTTGCAGTGGAAAAAAAACAAGTATTGGATGTTGTTGAGTTTCCCCCTTTTTCCTTTTGAATGTCTGTCAATTTTTTTTTGAAATACGAAGTTATCAATTTTTGTAATCTAAGTTTTGTACCATTTATTTCCTTTCGGTGATTTATTATCTCAAAATAAATGTTTACTCAAGATCACTTGTTGGTTATTGATGAAAACCAGCATTACTTACGATTGTTTACATGGTTCAAAGGGTGACACCCCTCTCTCTATTTTCCTTTCAATTTTAACAGAGTAACAAACATGACAAAAAGTGTGTGTGCGCGCGCATGTGTGTTTATATGATGTATATTTTTAATGTTCAAACATCACATAGAATGGTATAATATGGTTAGAAATCTTGTTTCTTTTTAATTTTTGGCATGCCATATAGCACAAAATTTGCAACGTCATTCTTGCTATAAACTCGTGATAAAAAGACAGTTAGTTATTAAATGAATCTTTTTTAGTGAGACAAACTTACAAGATAAGCTATAAGCTAGTTTCTAGGCCTTGCCAAATAGACATATATCAAACAGGGTAAAAGGAGAAATTTTGGACTGCGTGTGAGAAGTCAATAGGGTGGAAAAAGAAAAACTCATACTTTGGTCATTGAAAATTGCTTTTGACACATCATCATTGGCTGAAAAACACATGTAAATGACCAAAATATCCCTCGGCACTTAAGTGTCGATGTTTAGTTAACCAGCGGCAGCTAACCACCGATGGATCCGGCGGTACTTAAGTGTCGAGGATTCGATCGGCATTTATGATTTTATGATTTGATGTTAGATTAGAGTTGAATACAACATTGTTGTAGAATTGTTAGAAAATTGTGGTAGAATTTTTAGGATTAGTTTAGGTTTTGATGAATTGTTGTAGAATTGTTAGGATTAGTTTAGGTTTTTTATGAATTGTTGTTGTTATAAATTTGTGATAGAATTGTTAGGATTAGTTTAGGTTTTTTATGAATTGTTGTTATGAATTTGTGATAGAATTGTTAGGATTAGTTTAGGTTTTGATCACTAATTTCCTTTATGTAAATATGTCTCAAAATCAGGGTGATGTTCAGTTGAACAAAAAGGAGGGTGATGAGAAGAAGAAAGCAAAATCGACATGGCAAGAAATCGAATGTGATGGTTCCATAAAAAAAAAAAAAAAGAATTCGAAGATGCCGGTGTATAACCAGTCCAGTCTGAGGAGGAGCGGGAGGACATGCTATTTTGGTCCTCAACTAAAAGCAGGTGCCCCAACGGCTGTCGAGGACTACCCAATTGAGATAAGCGACGAGGGAGATGATTAAATAATGTAATGGCTTGTAATAATCTTGAATATGCCGCACATTTTGGAACATTTTGTTATTGAATAATCTTGAATAAACTTGCGGTTGAATTAAGTTTGAAGCGAAATTGCGTATTTATTCAAATTTAAAATCATCCATGTTACATTATATTCTTCCTAAATATGTGGTATCATTACATTACATTCGGGTAAAAATTTGTAACTTTTGTTGAAAAAGTCAAAAGAATGAAGAGAACACAAAACATGTATTCTACAAAATCAACTATATATGTTATCACATCGAATTTCCTCATATAAGACAAGTCATCACATAAAGAATGAGGTGCATTCCGTGACACTCATCTTATATGAAGGAATTCGATATCATAACTTATATAGCTGATTCTGCATAATACATGTTGTGTTCTCTTAATCTTTTGACTTTTCAAAGGGACATGCAAATTACTACATTCACTACACTACCTAAACATACAACTTCTAGGTGAATGCTTGAGAGTTGTTGTTTAACAGGTTTAACCTTATCCAATTTCAGAGGTAAGACAATTGTTGTAGTTGGAAGGTGCATTCCCTACCTAATCACGATCTTCTGGCGGAATCAAACTGTTGAGAATATCTTTAATTGATATCTGCAACATGACAAACGTATCGATCGACGGGAACATGTTGTGCTGCCAAAAAATCGAGAACATGCTCATCACTTCATCTTCATTCTTTAATTCTAGTCGACTGAACGTTATTCTTCCGTCGTCTAATGTTGGATGTTCATACCAAATGTATTCCACCCTCCTTGTGTCTCCGGGGTTGAGTCCTTGGTTGATTTCATCAAGTTGATCTTTAAGACCTTTTAACGTGACATTAATGTACCGAACCTTGAACATCTGAGGATTTCCACTGTTGAAGCGTATGCAAACACTTGGAGTGTAAATTATACATAAACCCTAAATATCATAACTATAACATAAACATGAAAAAAAAATTAACAAAATTAATCAACTTATGTCTACTCTTAAAATGAATTATATACTCTTACTTGTAAATCTACTCAAAAACTAAAATTGAAAAAAAATAGAAAACAACAAAATTTAAAATAACCCTAAAATTCATAACTATAACATAAACATCATGCAAATATTTTAACAAAATTAATCAACTTACAACTACTCTAAAAATGAATCTAACATGTAAATCTACTGCAAAACTAAAATTATAAATAAATAAAAAAAACAACAAAATTTACATCAACTTATAACAAAAATTATAAAAGAAAAAAGAAAAACACATTTATAACAACTAAAATTTAAGTTAACAACACTATGATTACTTACTTGCGATTTTGTTGAATAAATTTGGTTGGAATTTTTAGAGAGATTTTGAGAGAGATTTGGGAAATTTTGAGAGATTGAGAGTAATAATAGATGAGAGAGCTTCTGCCTGGATTTGTATTAGGATCGCATCGGTAGTTAACTGTCGATGGATCTCGCGGTAGTTAACTGCCACCGGTTCCATCGGTAGTTAACTATCGCTGGTTCTTTACACCATCGACAGTTAACTGTCACCGACGCATTTCAGTCTTTTTGTGGTGTTTTTCAGCATTAAGACATGTGTCAACAGAAAATTTCTTGGTCATTAGCCAATATCACCTAGAATTTAGAAAGCCCAACTTCATATTGATGAAATACACTTAACACTGCAAACCAAGTAAATAACTGTTGTTATTAAACAACCCCTGTACCTTTTAGGTATACCCCACACTTTATCACTTTTCAAAAATGTCCCCGCACACATTTTGTCCTTTTTCCCACACCCCCCACATTCCACGGTATTATTAGACTACATGTTATTAACTTGTCGTTTACCCTGAAAATTTTAAAACGTTAGCATTTGAATTGGTAGGACATCATTGTCCTTGAATTGGTAGCACCTCCTTGTCATGTCACAAAAAATGGGGATGGATTCGCTGCCTTTACTATTTCATAATTGAAGACTTGTGTATTCAAGTTATAGATGAATGATTAAAATAAATTAATTAGAGCATACCAAAAAAAAAAAAAATTATTTAGATAATAGAGAATGATTTGCTTAGAAAAAGATAGAGACCAAGTCATCAAAGTTACCAAAATTGAAAGGTGGTCAATCTCAATCCCCAAAAATGGCATATTGACATGGTATCAATTGGAGTTGGAAATGTTTTTTGCATAAAAACAAATTAATTACATCGTTAAGATTTTAAATGAATACAATGGCACGTTATTAGATCTCAATCTTTTCATAAAATTTGTAAATTCCAATTAATGCATAGCTTAAACGTTCATGTGAACTGAAGCAAAGATGGCATTAAGCAAGTCTCATAGTAAGATTGCTACTTGCTAAATTCTAGTATTTGATACTCCCTCGGTTCCTATAAATAAAAATGGGTCAAAGAAAGTTCATGTATTTGCTATATATGGAACGGAGGGAGTACCTACGTATCAAATGGCTCTACAGAACATTAACAGGAAAAAATCCATTGTGGTCACTTGGCTTATACTAAAGAGATTAATGTGGTACTATGAAGTCATTTCGAGTTCTGGTTGTGTGGAATTGTGATCACAAAAACTCTGTAAGAGCATTACTGTTCTCCATTTTGAATGTTTTTCCTTTGAAATTTTAATTTAAAAATAGTTTCTTAAAATTCAAAGTATATTTGAAGAAAATCAACAAACAAAATTGTTATGCAATGCCTGTGTGTGTGTGTTCTCACTTCTCATTGTGGAGTCTGGTTCACCTGTGGCGTTCCAGCAAAATGAAGATTATCCTTAACCAACCTAAGTAAAGGGAAGAGGTTGTGCTACTACCCCAAGTTCATTCCTGAATTTCGTGGCCATTCACATTCTTTCTCAAAAACTGGAGATTGTTCAACATAATTGCTAGAAGTCCAATGATCAATAAAGAAATTAAGAAGAATAAAAAAATGCTAACAAGATATTGGATGAATGAATTACTACAAACAACCTTGACAAAAAAAAAAAAATGAATTGTAGCTAAATTCAACATGAACCTTTCACAATCTACAGTTTCTTCAATATCTTGAACCTATTGTGGTAAAGATTGAAGTCAAGGCTCTGAGCTCTATATATACACGTGCCAATTAAACAATCCATTCCCTGAAATTGTATAAATAGTGACAAATTATTTCAGATGTATGCTATAGCTAGGCGAATTCATAGCTGTCAGTATAAACACCATTTTCTGAATTGCAGAGTTTCTAGGAGGACTTTAGTTATCATGGATGCTTTTGATCTGACAATATTACAGGATGACACACGGGACCCATGGGACCCTATGTTAGAGCCAAAATAAGATCCATATCTGAAGGAGTCTGTATCATGACCAATTCAGACCTTGAGTCTCACATGACGGGCACAATTTTTAATGCAACCATGATGTTTTAAACTAAATAAAATGCTACCCATTTTTACCAAATCGAGAAAATTTACCCAGTTTGAATAGTGAAATGAAGAGTCTAGAGTAATTACCAGAGCAAAAAAATTGTGTTCATCTGTCATGGTGATTGGTGAGATATATTAGTGCTCAATCATTTTTTCAAAAATAGTTTCTGGCAAACAAGTAACCGCTGGTCACTGCCATTCTGAAGATCAATTATCCTGGCTTCCCAACGTACTTGAGTTGCAAGCGTGCGAGCCATCTCAATCGTTCCCACTGTATCGGAAAGAATGATCCACCCCTGCAAAAATAACAGTGTGTATCAAAAAATTAGGCTTCATAGACCTTCACATTACACTGAGATTGACAGCTACTTGTATTCAAAAACACACAAATCCAATATTATAGTATTTCATATGGGAATCACAACAATAAAGAGCATGCTTCATTAGAGCCAACTCGCTTATAAACAATTATCTGTCAAGATGAGATCATCCTTTCTGAAGGTTGTTCCCAAAGAGGATGGAAAGTACACGATTACTGTTCGACTACACCTTAAAAAAATTAACAATGAAACTTTCCAGCGCGATCACAAAAAAGGAATATAAACACCAAGATCATACCTCTGGTCGTAGTATCCTGTCCATCTCCAAGAATAAATCTATCATGCTGCAGCGTTCTGAAATGAATTGTGACAGAAGTCCATTTGCATGAAGCAGATCATATGTCCGTGGGTAGGTGGGGAAAGGTTCACACCTGAAGATCAATATCAACATTTAGAAACAAAACAATTGTCTACGCATTACCATTATTTTACAAAGAGCTTTGACAATGAATTCCAAAGAAAAGAGAATTCAGTGATGGAACTACAAAACAGCGCATGGTGTTGCTTAGAATTGGGTTTTGCAATAGACTAGGTCGAGTTGCAATCCAACACATCAAGTGCATGCTGCATTAACTTTCGAATTCATTCTCAAAAGTGAAACAAAATCAAGAAGCTAAGGGTGTCTTGGATTAGAAAGAAAAAAAAACTGAATATTTGGTACTGAAATTTCAGCCCCATATATGACTATATGTAGTATGCTTTTTAAAGGAAATTATTGGCATATTTATGAAACTAACGAGCCTTGCATTAAATGTCAAAATATAATTTACTAAATAAGAAGTTGCTACGGAATTATTTTGTACATATTTTACAAACACCATTAAACCATTTTCAGCAATAAAATAATCATGAACAGACATATCTTTTGAAGTAAATTATCTTAAGTTACTGTTAGTTTTCTGTCGTTTGTCATAAGAATTGCCAGTGAGAGTGTAAGAGACATACATTTATCAGGTTTAGTGCTATTACCATTTTATCACCCTCAACCAAAAGTTTTACCTCCAGTCAGTTTATAAATTATAGATAAACTTTGTCTAGATCATGAACAAATAGCAACTTACCAGTCATGCATAACACCAGCAAAACCTCTATCAAGTATGAGAGGAAGTGCATTAGAAGCCCTGGCAGGAACAACAACAACATTCATGACCCACACTGATTTTTTCTCCTCCAGCAGTGCAGCATTCAAACCCCCATAATTAGAACTCATGTCCATAACATTCCGGATCATGTTATAAGGAGGCAGTGGATCTTCATCTCCAGGTCTCTTTGGATGGTCAGAGAAAATTAGTGGTGTAAGCAGTGACCAATAATTATCTACAGCTGATCTCCAGAAATGCATGTCTTCATAAAACTCTTCAGGCTGAACTCCTGCAATAATAAAGAGAAATTCATTAAAAGGAAAAGCAGAACAAAATGGGAAAGAAATTTCAGAGAAGGAAGAGGATTTAAGCTTAAAGCTTCTGAGAAATAATACTTTCCATGAATTTCAAGCTCAGCTGAACTCAATTCAGAATCGAAGGACCTGTTTTGTATTGCAATCCAGCGCTTGCTAGACGTTCCACTTATACATGGTACAAGTGGCTGATAATATGATTGAGTGTCATCCCCATCTTTACATAGTTGAATAGCACGCTGCTTGCTAAAATAAAGAAACAAATATAACAGAATAGCTATAGTTATTATATTATCGTAGTAAGTGATCAATGGAGAAAGACAATATCATTACAAGCAGTAGTTGATGCAAGTCATCTCAAATGAACAGTCTATTTGACAACAATCATTTATCATTCATATAACCTTCACTAGCAAAAATATCCTTACCGAGATGCATAACAATCCAGGTCAGCAGTCTTCTGCCAGATGAAAGTCTCATCTTGCTGGGCTAGGAGCGTCCAACAGAGTTGCTGGGTATGCTCTTCCATTGGGTTCAACGTGATACTCTTTTTCTCCCGTGATGAACCCTGTTGCTTGCTTGTAGGTGATGTTAAAACAAAATATCCTCCAGGTTTAAGAACACGGTCAACTTCTATGAGGAACATTCCATCTGCATGATGAGGTCATTGTTAGAGCTCAAAGTATAGCATTTCATACATAAGATGGACAATCTTAATTATGTTACAGAAAAGTAATGGAAGAAAGGAAAAGGCACATCCTAATTAAGATCGAGAGAATGGATCAAAAGGAAAGAAAATGGGGCACATCCTAATTAATTCATTTGATTGGTGACAAAAAAATTAATTTAAAAAGAACACCTGTGATTTAATAAAGCCAAACATATTTAGATGATATAAGCAAGAAATTAATAAATACATAGACTACTGGCCACAAACTGGCAAAACCAAACCAGAAAGTGACTTAGATCTGGACTTAAATCATATATGTTCCCTCCTAGGTCTTTCCCAAGGTATTAAATCAGCCTATAAAAGATAAATAAACATAAAATACTTAAGAGTCTATAGAGATGCTATGGAAAACCAAATAGTATGCATTTTATGAGTATCTGCAATTAGAAGGAAGCCATTAATAGTTCAATATTATTAGCATGGCTCTTCATGGAAAAGCTCTTTCAGGTTTAAGCACGGACAAAATATATAGGCCCGCTATTTTGTTCCGAAATCTAGTAAAACTGTATAAACGGAGGGTGACAAGTATGGTGCTTCTGAATATTTGATTATAGATATTCTTAAAAGTAACAACATGTCAAGGATCAACTATCCCATAAACTTGAATTGTTGGATGAAGGTCAAGGATGATTTTATATCTCTAACACACAGGTTCACCATTGACCAATTTGTATCATTTCAAGGGCTGCTGATACCTCAATCACTGATTGGTTTCAGTCTACAAAATCAAATACTGTACACCCTACACAGTTTTCCCTCTTACTCCCTCCGTTACAAAATATACGCAAAGTGAGCCCACCAAAATTGATGTATTTGGTTCAAATTTGGTCCAAATACATCGACTTTCTTTGACACACTTTTGCGTATATTTTGTAACGGGGGAGTATTTGCCATCAAATACAACTTGTGACAAATACTATGACTTGAATTTAAAATATAAAATATATGACATTTGAATATGTTCGTAAGTACATAAGAGACTATACTGACAAAGAGGGTTGGTACTTTATTAAGATGAGGAAATCCATTCAGCTAAGAATGAAAGAGTGACGCTCATAATAAAAAAATATTACCCTTTTCATCCCAAATGATGCCACATTGAGCACAGTGAACCATGTCATATGATAATGATGGATATGGAAGCTGTCTTGCAATGAAGTTGCCAATCATAGCAGGAAGGCCTCTCTCAAGAGACAATTGAACTTGGCTGCCAGTTGCCTCATATGCCGCTACACAAACCGCCATTATTTTAAGTGTCAACAAATGAGCTCCGAAGCTACCAAATCCACAATTAATGTCCAGCATAGTTCGAACCTGTTATATTAAGAACAAAATAGATCAGTAACATATCATATCTAACAAAAAGAGCAGTCATTAATGAGAATATAGAAAAGGATATAGGCGGCTGAATAGCATAATCTTCCTTACTGAACCATGTTATGCACAAAACCAGTCCCCATAAAACATTATGGTTCCCCAAAAAACAACAGTTGGTGATTATGACGAGTGGAAGACTTACACCAGCTTGAGGAAGCTCCGTATCGCTTCCTAGCCCTATCATCTCCGCAATTTGGCGAGAGTAATCTTTCACACCGTCAAAGATCAAACCATCCTGTGAGTGAAAGGCAATTTGATTCTCTTCTAGTAGCATCAACCTAGAGAAATCATCGTGACAATTTTGGTAAGTAACTGAAAAAAAACATAATGAATCACAACCCACAAATACCCAATAAAAACTACATTACTTTCATTCAAAGCAATCTATCATCCAAAATTAAAAAACATTGAATCAATCAGTAGTTACAAACAACTTACAAGGGTTCGAAATCCCGGTAACAATTTTTCACTATTTTACTAATCACACAATGAAACTAATACCGAAAGTAATTACCTTTTGGTCATACTTCCGGACGAAAGAAATTGATCTTTGGTTATCTTCACATTCCCACTCCATATAATATCCCTACCCCTAGGCCAACGCAACGGAATTTTATATTCCTTAGGAGGACGAACCAAACATCGATCTTCTTCCCTCGACACTTGGCAGTGCCGATCCAGCTCCTCCCCTTGTTCAAATCCAGACAACAAATTGGCAGTTACATTATGACAAGGCACAAAATTCTCCCTTTCTTTTCCACAAAGCCCTAACTCCTTCTGCTTCAAACCACCGCTGGAAACAGATTTCAGCTCCAAATAATCAACCGCTACACGCTCTTTAATCCTTCTGTAATTTGTATAGATAAGCGAAGCCTGTCTCCTCGGCGAAGAATCAATCGCATTGGAAGATGAAGAACCAAACAATATAATGAAAGCCAAAATACTAATCACGCTTAATATCAACCAGTTCAATTTTGGTTTAGGGCCAAAAATCATCCACAATTTGTTCCACAAAGAGCTTCTCATGACCAAAATCGTGAATTCGCCACTGAATTTGACGAATTAAGAAAGAGATTTCAAAGTTTTCAAAAAAAAAATCAAAAATCAAACTGAATCGTATATGTAAACACCATGAACCTATCGTAATACCATGAATCTTAGCGTTTCGAGATTCAACAAGTGAATCACAATGAATTTGGAAGAGAATTGAGCAATGTCGATCGGTTAGGATTCAGATCGCCGGCGGAATTGATTGAATGAAAACGCGAAACGAATCGGATCGAAGGAAATGGGAGAATTAGGGTTTTGGTGAGTGAGATTGAGGATTGAGAAAGGAAATGTGAATGGTGGAGAAGAAGAGCGCTAATTCCGGTTGGGTCCAAACTGTTTGGATTGTTGTTGCTAACTTTACTTCTGTTCGTTGCTTCGTATTTTTTCTCTTTCCTTATATATCTCTCTCTGCTACTATCATTTATTAAACACATCCAAAAATACACAACATATGCGTATAGGTATAATCATATTCCTAAGTTAATTAATGGTGGTAGTTATGTTTTTTACTTCTAGGGATTAAACTTGGGATTTGTTTTATTAGATTTTTCTGATAAATAAATTAGCGTGACCAAAATTTCATTCTTTTATGTTGAATTACATAATTGGATGACTTTCACACATTAAAACTATTTTCATTGATTGGACGAGATTCTAGAAGAGTTGAGTTAAACTCAACCGAGACGACGCATATAAAAGTTTATTTAATCTTTTAAAATGTGGCAAACTTCTCCTTGATTGATAGGTATATGTGACACGCTACATGTAGAGATGTGGGACATGTATATTGGTATGGTTATATGGCTCAGAGACGGGGGATCACACACCCACAAGTGGAGAGCGACTCCAAAGTTTTGGTCGACATGGTAACAGGTAAATGTAACATTAATGAGAATGTTTTTACCTTGATTCAGCGCATTCATGATCTAAAAAACATCAGTTTGCAAGTTCAAATCAACCATACATGACGTGAAGGAAACAAAACAGCAGATTGACTAGGTAATTTAGTCTCTCTTTGAACTCCTTTGATTTACATGTTATTGAGATTCTTATAGAGCTTGAATGTTTCATTTTTATGACATTTATGATGCTTACATGCCTCAAAATGTTCGTAATATTCGTTTAATCGCTTAATTTTTTATTCTTGGGCTCTGCCCTTTTCTTATAAAAAAACAACGAATCTTGAATTCGAACTTCAACTCTGACATATTACAATGTTCTTATGGAGTGTTTTATAAGATTCTATTGAAATGTTAATGTTATCTCAGTGGGTTTGTGGACCCACAAATGCTCTTGTTAATCTCATTTATTATGTTTCATTTCTATAATAAAGCCTTGGTTGAGCACTAACTATGACGTCAAGGAACACGATTTGGATAATCAGAGTGGAGGCAACAATTTGATTGCCAGCCATCCATATAGGAAAGTAAGACAATAATACAAGTCTAGGCTCAAAATTCAAATATAAATTATTCTTCGTCGGAATGAAATACAAATAAAAATGAATACTTGAAAAGTTGGTGTAAGAGGACTAAATTTTTAACCACATATATTAATTTTTCGATTATCATTTTTGCTTATTTTTTATTCTGGAGGAAGTTATATTCAAAAGTTTAATTTATGTTTGGTCTTTGTGTCAAATTTTGGGTGATTCACCACTTTATCACATCTTGTGCGGGTGAATTTCTTCTTTTTTGAGCAATATATTCCATTTTGATTTATTTAAAAAAAATAAATGTACAGTTATTTTAAACATGTATATAATGATATGTTATCATGTTAATTAATGAATATGTCAATTTATGCGTTTTAATATTCATTAATTGACGGACGTGAAAATAACCAGATGGACTATTGTTTTTGTATTCAAGCGTTTTCATAAAAAATAATTGTACAATGAAATAAATGGTACACCAATTTTCCTTTTTTGTTAAATAGTCCAGTGGCTAAGTGGTTAGATTCACACACATTATGTATGGAGAAACGGAGAATACGTGGTTTGAACTCTGGCCCCTACGCATACTGTTCTTAGTAGTTATGAACTCTACACTTACAAGACTATATTAATTAAATTATATGTACAAAAAAAAAATTATAATATAGTAAATCTCTACTTGGATTTTTTTAATAGAATTTGGAAATTTATTATTGATATGACATTAATCTAAAATTAATGACCTTGCATTTGTGTTTAGGATACGCATCGCATCTCGTGTTGCAGGCATACCATTATTAAATGGGAAATGTATTTACAGCTCAAAACCGTACTTATGTGTTGCACGTCCAGCTACTACTGGACAGCATGTTATTACAGGTATGATATGTTATCGTAACATTCAAAAAATTCCCAACAAAACAAACATCCACGGACCAAAATATTCTGCATTTCGTGCAAGATCGTATAGATTCAGAATATTTTATTGGAAAATAATTTCTGTGGTCAGAGAAATAAGGTAATTAATAAATCATAAGGTATGACCCAAAATCTTAAAAAATTACCATATGATATATTTTCGGGTCTTGCTGATTTATGTTCTAAGAACACAAGATAAAAAATTAAATGTAAAATTTATGTTCAGCATGTTATATACCCTACTTTATATTTTCGGGTATGACCACATATAAAGATTTCGGGTAAAATAAGGTACTTTTTATCATAAGGTATTTTATATGTGGTCAGAGAAATAAGGTAATGAATAAATCATAAGGTAAATAAGGTAATGAATAAATCATAAGGTACCTTATGATTTTTAAGATTTCGGGTAAACTTTTTTGTTGAGGACGATTTCGGGTAATTCATTAAATCATAATGTACTTTATATGTTCACAAGTAAAAATTTATGTTAAGCATTTATTAGAACATAAATTGCTAATATTTTATACCCACTTTATATTTTCGGGTCTTGCTGATTTATATTCTAAGAACACAAGATAAAAAATTAAATGTAAAAATTTAATCTTAAAAATTTTGTATTCATATTATCTTTTCAATGTAAAATTATTTTTTAATTCTATTTTTATATAATTATCTTGCGTCCTTAGGACAAGTTATTATTTTTCATTCATATAACATTTTTGTTATCATTTTTCATCATAATTAAATTAATTGACGAATGAAGCAATTTGGTACATATTAATTTCATCGTATATTTATAAGGGTTATGCTAACAAGTGTCTTAAAGGCACTTGTTAAGGTAACCAAAATTAGTAGCTTTACGTTGAAAACAACAATTTAATTTTTTTTTATTTTTATAATTTGACTTGAACACTTTTTTACCGTTTTCCAATATAATATTTTTATTTTTATTAATATCACTTTAATTAATGAAAATCTCATCATTTCCATTTTTTTAATATCACATTCTTTGTATTGGATTTGGATAAGACTATATAGGCAACAAAACTCTTTAACACCATTGCATTTTTAAATTTCAAACTAAAAACCACTTATTAAATTAAAAGAGATAGATTAGTGATATTTTGAAAAGAGATAGATTATTGATTTAGTTTGCACCATTTATTTTGCTCTATTTATTATGTATTTATAAGATAGATGGACAATAAATAGATTTATAATTTAGTGGATCCCACTAAACTATCATTTATCTTTATATCTCTCATAAATAGATAATAAAATAAAACAAAGTAAATGGGACAAAGTCGAATAGAATAAATGAATATATATCGATGTCTATACTTCATTGGTTATACTTCCTCCGTCTCATAAGAAGTGAACATTTTGTTCATTTTACACGTATTAAGAAAAATGTATAAGTGAAAGAGAGAAAAAAAATGATTTTGAGTGTCATTGTCAAGTAGTATTAGTGCATTTACTATTATCCTAAATGTAAAATGAAGAATGTAGAATTGGAAATGATAAAAGTAATACTAATTATAGTTTATAATTGAAAAAATAGATACTATTGCATTGAAAAATGAAATGGGTCATGACAATATTCCATTGCAAATGACTCGATTTTTCTAGGACGGATGGGGAATATGTTTCCTCTGTTGTCGTAGGAACGAGTTAATTGTTGAAAGAGTAACATCAAAATGCTTGGTTATAAATTAGAAGCAAAATTGTACCCAAAAAAAGGAAGCAAAATTTCCACCCCTCAATCACTTGTAATTGTAGAGTGTCATTATTAATTAAAATGGTGTCGTTAGTGTGGGCCAAGACTTAAGCTTTCTCATTTGCATCTCTATATTAGGAAAGTAAAGCACTGACTTGTTTTTTACTCATCAGAATCGGTAGGTAGGAGCACTAACCTGTACCTTTTTCTTTTCTTAAGCTTTATGGCTTTTTGGAATGAAAGTATGGCGCGCAAGTATGTGTCTTAAAACTGAAATGAAAGAGAAAATATACATATGCAGTTGGGGTTGGTGCTAAAATTAAATACTCTTCCTTTTTTTTTTACGCAAAAATTAAATACTCTTCCTAACTAGTGATATATATGATACTATTATTTTAAGGATATGATACTATACTACCACAATGATGATGATGATCCACCGGAACCCGTTGGAAATGGGAAAGGCAACTACTTTGCCACTGAATACTTGCTGGATTGGATATGTGGGTCAGGCCTTTTAAATAAGTGACAGTTCAGAACTAGTAATATACTACTACCATTCCTATTTCTTGTATGACTTTTGGATGTTAATTTTGTAAATTGTTCTTTAACTTTAGATATTGGTCGCAAGCACCTCAAATTTTCAAAAATACACTCACATGGAGTTACCAACTGTTTCCAGTTGAATGGTAGTTATAAACTATTCTCTGAAACAAGATAGTTACAAACCGTCCTTAGGAACGAGAGCTAAGATTCGCAGGAAGGAATGCGGTATTAGAACCAGAATTTCTGAATTTGACATTCTCAAACGCACTCAACATTTTCAAACACACTCAACTCACATATACAATTAGACACTTTCAAACACATTCAACATTCAAAGTTCAAAATGCCGTGTAATTAATTTGATTAACATTTGAAATTTAATCTGGAATCAACATGTAAAATACAATAAACCATCTTGCAACCACACTTTACCAAATTGGAATACCAATGTATGTCGTTGAACGAACGCGTATAACGATGTTCATCATAGGGGATGAAGATCATGTCGTCGACGTCTAGATGATCAAAGAAGGTCATGTAGTTGTCTTATCACTTGTGGCTCTTGTCAGGGAATGAGGCATGTCAACGTGATAGTTGATCCATATATTACCAACACAAACACCTATTAAACTAAAAAGGAGAATGTTAACGTGTGCCCTTAGACCATTGGCTAAAGTTCTAAAATAAGTATGTTTGCATCAAAAACAAATATATACTAGCAGGGTGTAATATACAATCTTCGATGATCCATGCGGAATATATATATAGTAGCCTCAGCCAAGTAATAGTGAAGAAATGCAAAAGCCATAACATTCCCAAGACCACTCATTAAGTGTATTGAGGTCCCGAAGCGGCTCTAGAAACAGAGCATCAATGCACTTGTTGCTCGTATTTAATAAGATTGTGCATCCTAATAGATAAAGAAGGTAAACAAATATGCAATAAGTTTGATGCTCATCTCTCTAGGCCTCCCTCTTTGGTACACTTTCCAAATTTAAGGGTTTCGTGTGATGGGCCTCAAATATTTCCTTCAGCTAACTAATGAGATGCGAGAAAATGCTCTTCTCTCAACAAAAAACATTCTAATGAGATGCGAGAAAATGCTCTTCTCCCAACAAAAAAACATTCACTCCAAATTGAATGGATGAAAGTACCCCCTTCATGAGTTAACTCACGCTAGGTACTTTCAGCGTGAGTTAACTCACGCATGTTATAAACCAGCGTGACTTAACTCACGCTACTTTGGACGATGGTGTGACTTAACTCACGCTCCTTTCTGCACCACATAAAACATGTTTTTTGGACGGTGGTCAAATGGTAAAACTTGTTTTTTACACGTTTTTTGACTCACCATAATGGTTAGATACAACCTAGGCATCCATTCCCCCTGTAAATACTCTTCCAACCTTCACCATTTCTCATACCATCATCTCACATTCTCTCCTCCTCACTCTCTCCGCCCCTTCCTTCTACACAACAATGTTTTTTCATCGTTGTCTTTTCGCATTTAAGGTCAATGAAGATGCCAACGCACTGCAAAGAAGTGCAGTTTATTTGGGTGCAAGGTTGACATTGAAGGTCTTTTCGCATTAGACAAGAAACATACCTTACCCCATTTCCCTTCTCCCCGACCATCTATTTCTCCTTCCCCTTCCCTTTTAATAAAATGAGATTTTATGTGTATCAATTTTGTTCTTTTATTTATTTTTGTTTATATTTGTATTTATTTTATGATTTTGGCATAAAAAAATAAAATGTCTTCGAAAACTAATTAAACCTACCATGAATTCGAATAAATTTGTGTATTGAATAAATTCAAATAAAGTGGCAAAAGTACACAAAATCAAGTAAAAAAATACATAATTTTATTTAGTTTTAATTTCATCTACATTACGTTACATTACAATACATTTTCCCTAAATATATGTGGTATCATCATGATGTTGGATTTAAGTTTAATTTTTGAAAGTTTGCGGAAAATGTTGGGATTGAAGTGCCGTATACTTCGGGTAGAGATTTGCAACTTTCTTTAAAAAGTCAAAAGAATGAAGAGAACACAACATATGTATTCTAGCAAATCAACTATATAAGTTCTCATATCGAATCCCTTCATATAGGATGAGTATGGACGTAAAGGAATGAGGTGCATTCTCTTATGCACCATTCATCCTATACAAAGGAAATCGTTGTGAAAACATATATAGTTGATTTGCTAGAATACATGTTGTGTTCTCTTCATTCTTTGACTTTTCAAAGAATTTGCAAATCTCTTCCCTAAGTACAAGACACTTCAATACCAACATCTTCCACAAACTAACAAGAATTCAAACCTAAATTCCAACAAATTAAAGACACTACATAATGATGAAAAACCTAATCATAATCTTCAGATTATGGCAGAATCAAACTATTGAGAATATCTTCAGGCGATTTCAACAACGTGACAAATATATCAATCCACAAAAACATGTTGTGCTGACAAAAAAATCGAGAACAAGCTCCTCACATCATCGTCGTTCGTTAACTTCGGCCGACTGAACGTTACTCTTCCCTCGTCGAACGATGGACGTTCATATCAAACGTATTCCACCCTCCTTGTGTCTCTGGGTTGAGTCCTTGGTTGATTTCATTCAATTGATCCTTGAGACCTTTTAACGTGACATTAATGGACCGAACCTTGAACAAATGAGGATTTCCACCGTTGAAGCGTATGCAAACACTAAACAAATCGGTCATTGTTTCATATCTACACCATAAAAAATTAAACAATCAATAAAAAACTCATTCAAACATTTCATCAAACACTTGGAGTGCAAATTATACATAAACCCTAAAACTGATAACTACAACATAAACATGCAAACATCTAAACAATTAAGCAATATAAGTCATTTACATGTAACATTGTATCATTTCTTGCCAAAAAAATCAAAATTTAAACAAACCCTAAAACAAAACAAAAATCTAATTTAAGAGGAAAAATCTAACATATAAACTTAAAAAGGTTAATGGTGTTTGATTATGAAAACTTACTTGTTATTGGAGTGTTGTTTGATTTGAACTTGGAAGGAATTTTGAATTTGGCCTATGGGTGATTTGAGAGAGATTTTAGAAATTTTAGATGTGAAAGAGGAAATAAGGAAATGAGCTTCTGCCTGACCTTTAAAAGGACACGCAACATGAGTTAATTCACGCAAGCCTTCAGCGTGACTTAACTCACGCTTAACTCACACTGGTTTAACACATGCATAAGTTAACTCACGCTAAAAGCATTTTCGGAAGTTTGGTTGAGAGTGAACAAAACTTGCTGAGAAAAGAGCATTTTTCATGAGATGTGTTCACTCTTTACATCTGCGCATTAGCACCAAAGTCCACATCAAAAAATTCAAATAGTAGGTCAAGTAAAAGGCCACAAATGACCCGAAAAACGTGAGTCATGTCGACGTCATAATTTCTTTGAACAAATCAAAATAGAATATATTGCTCAAAGGAGGATGTATTCACCCCGCACAAGGTGTACTAAAAGTGGTGAATCACCCAATGTCTGTTACAAAGACCAGGCACCAATGAGAAAGTGCCACCACTGGACAAAACAAAAAACAGTTACATGACACCCGTACAAAGTAGTGGATGTCACCACCTGTCATGAAAACCAAAAGCAATTGGAACAAAATTAGAAGATATCCATAAAAAGGAGATCCACTTCACCTTGTCAAAAATACTATGAGGATCGATTACCGCATTTCTGAAGACACAGTTGTTTCTATCCTTCCAAATTGTCCAAACAGAAGCAAGCCAAATAACCTTTAAGTAGGGATAAGAAGTTCACGGTAAGCTCGCCAAATGAGTAAATTGAAAGTAATGATCTTTAATATGCCCTGGAAAGACAAATGAAATTCCAAGCCACTGACATACTAAGTACCAAACAGTCCCAAATAGATTGCATCCAAGGAAAATATGATCCGCCATCTCAATGCTACCACACCCTTCAACACATAAATTATCAGTTGATTGAAGAACATGTCGTCTCACCAAGTTAGCTCTTGTCGGAATTCTGTCTTGAAGCAGACGCCAAGCAAATATGGAAGCTTTAGCAGGAACTAGCTTATGTCAGACATCTTTACAGTCACTAACAACCGTCGGTCCAGCAACAGAAGTTAGGAATCGATATGTTCCATGTACCAAGTAACCTTGAATAAGATCAAGTAACCACCTCCAGTAGTCCTGAATATTTTCCTGCAAAATAACGTTATTCAACAAAGCAGAACACTCCCTCACACTCTCCTCCTCCCACGCCATCAGATGCCTCCTCCAACCCCATGCATTTCCTCCTTCCCCCCACCCCAATCTCTCCATGTCCTCCACCGAACACTCCTTATGCACTGACAACTCATACATTTTGATATTATATGGATATATATCTTACTTGAAAGAAGAAGAAAAAACAGAATTCTTTATTACATATCCATCTAAATATGATTAATACATGACATTTGGATAATTCTCCCTTCAGAAAAAGGAAAAAAAATCTTGGATAATTCTTTTCCATATTACAAAATCCATCATTAAATTAAAAATTATAATTATTTTACAAAATTTAAAAAATTAATCAAAAAATTATTTGGTATGTCAATGTAATGCATAAAAAAACTAACTTTTTTATACTAGACGGTTCAGATTTAATTGAGCAACCACGGACGCACCACATTATTTATATAATATCAACAGAAAATCATATTTCTATGCGAGTTTTTCTATCATGTGCAAATTTGTATATGTTAAAAAATTTAAAATGGTAAGTTTGTCTTGGAACTTATGTATTTTAAATTAAATTAGACCCTAACCCGTGCGATGTACAATTTTTTTTTGTTTCATAAATAAACATCAAATTGGATATATTATTACTTGTCGACATGCATAAATGTATTTTTTATTAGATTTCAATAAAGACTACAATGATACTATTGAATAATTCAAATTAAAATCATTTTCAATATCATAAATCAAGTTACATTCAGTCTAAAAAAAAACTAAAATTCACACAATCACATATCATAATCAAAGATTTTCAAACCCTAATGTCGATTCAAATCGAACAAAATTTGAGAAATCAAGGATTGACAAACAATAGAAAAATCATAAAATTCTCAAATTTTGAAACCCTAATTTCAAGCATTGGCAACCAATGTAATTGACACAATCACAATCAATATAATCATAAAGGAATTCAAGCATGACTTTCATGAAAACTGACATAATCACAATCAATATAACCATAATCAACTTTGATATACCACAAAATAAAAATGAATAAAATAGCATTAATATCAAAATTAGTTTAGTGTTCATACCATTTATAAGTTATGGAGGAAATTTACATCACAATCACATTTTTAAAGAGAAAATGGAAGGAAAAAGGGGAAGAAGGGGATGAAAACCACTGCCTTTTGGGTTGAGATCGAAGGAAAAAGGAAAAAAAAAGTTTAATTCTGAAACCGTTCAATTCTAAAAAGAAAGAAAAAAGGATTAATTGATTTTTTTAAAAAGGGCATTTAATATTGAATATCATGTCTTGGAAGCAAAATCATATCACTAAAAGTATTAGTCGTGTAGTGGTCAGAATGTTTAGATGTAGCCAATATAGTTTATGGGTTCAAATCTCTGCAGGAGATTTTTTAAACCCTCAAAAAAGGCGGGATTAAAATTTAATCAAAACTGTTTAACATTTATATATATTAAGATTCAGATATATAACTTTATAACAAATAATGATATTTTTATTGAAAAGTTACTTTTAGGTGGCTTAACATGTGCAATATTACACATGTTATTACATGTGTTAGACAAACCCTTTCTATAATCATAGAATCACTTAAACAAACACAAAGCAACATTATTATTATGATATTATTTTGGTTACAAAAGAAACGAGACTTAATTCTTGCAAACTATATAGCAAACTCAACACTATAGATCTTATCATGACATTATTTTTAGCTGCAACACACACAAACTAACTAAGCACTGTAGCTAGCACCAAGAAAGAAAAAAAAACTAAGCACTAATAACACTATATAGGTAGCTATTGCCTTGTATATCAAGGCACGCAGCTTCTTCATTTCTGCTGATTGCCGCCCATGTTCATGTTCATTCCAGTATTGCCACGTGCAGCACTACCACCGCCGCCACCCATATTTGCTTCTTGTCCACCCTGTCCTCCACCGACATTTGCATCGCCAAATCCAGGAGCAGCTGTGCCATATACACTAGTGTATTCATAGGTGGTGGTTATTCCACCACCAGCAGCAGGAGCTACTCCAGTGGCCTCATAAGCGTACGCGGTTACCGGGTACGCGGCTACTGGTTCCGTAACACCACCTTGGAATGCATCGTTCTTCTGAATATCATTTTCACTATTGTCCGTTCTAGAAAGATTTTGAAATTGATCGTTAGGGCGCTGTTGTTGTTGTGCCATATTAATATTAAAGAAACAAAATGTATAAATTCGGTGAGGGTGAGAGTGAGAATATGCGATGTTATTGTTATTATATATATGGATCAATTCATATTCAAAGGAAATGCATTATATATACTTGAGAGCTCAATTAAGCGGTTGGTGAGGAGTAGCGTTGCTGCCACCGTAGCTTATACAGCATCTGCCACGTTGGGTTGGATGTGTTGGACATACTCAACACGTATATATGGGCCTCAAATTGATAACCAATTCTAGTGTCATCGGTGCGGTATTTTGAGATCAATGGTCAAAAGTCATAGTATCATGCGTTGGATGGATCTTAACCATTGATTCCACATTATTAATAATCAAAAGTAATAGTATGTGTTCTATTAATAAAGTTGAGATCAATGTTGAAGATAGATTTTAACCGTTAACAATATTGAGATAAATAATGGAAAATGCTACATGTCAAGAAAAAATGGCACACGAAAATTTCACGACATAAATGACATACTTTTATTTCTATCAATCTATGTTTTCCACTAATTCTAATATCTAATGGCTGAAGTTAATTCGTGAAATTCTCAAAACGTTTTTGTTCGGGAGAATAGCAGTTCTCATAAATAATTAAGATCTACACATTATTTTCTTAAATTTGTTTTTTAGGTAAACCACCATGTTAGTCATAGAAGTGTAACTCATTGTTATAGTGATATACACATGAAAATACAAAATAACCTCTACCTCTTCATAATATTAGTTGTTTTCGTCTCTAACGATAGTTTGGGATGTTAATTAATTATGTGAAAAGAAGCTGCTGTTGCACTTTTTATAGCTAAATGTTTTGATGATATGGCATTAGGGACCAAATTAAAATGAAAGAAAAGAAACGTGCCTTGGTTATTTATAAAAGAGTTAAATACGATTTTTGTCTCTATAAATATACCAACTTTTCGTTTTAGTCTTTCAAAAAATTTCCTTCAACTTTTGGTCCTCCAAAAATTTTCCTTCTTCACTTTTGGTCCCTCTTTTAAAGTAAACTCATGTAGAATTCATATTTTTGAATAAAATTTTGCAGAAAAATTCATAATATTGTAAGAATCTCTCCCAAAAAAAATTAGAATTTTTTAACAAAAACGTGAATTTAATATGAATTTTTATATTTTTTATGGTTAAAAATTCATATTAAATTTATGTTTTGTTAAAAAATTATAAAAAAATTTTGGAAATATTTTTACAATATTCTACACATTTATGCACAATTTTATTTAAAAAAAAAAATACTAAAGTTAACTTAAAAATAGGGACCAAAAGTAGTGATTGAAAATTTTATAGGGACTAAAAATTAAAGGAAAATTTTAGAATGACTAAAACGAAAAGTTGATATATTTATAGAGATCAAAAACATATTTAACCCTTTAAAAAATCCCCTATTCTGGAAAAAAATAGACACCCTAATACCTTTGTTCCTTCTCTTTTTATTTTTTATCAAATGCTAACTAAAAGAAGCAACATTCATATCATATGACAATTTTTGTAGCAAATTTAAAGATTTGTTAGTTTCTCATTTGCTTCAATCATCATCTTCTTGTCTTGTCTTGCTATAATTTGAACCTTATAAGCTATAGTGACCTTTCATAATAATCTTCAACTTTTCCAAAGAATCATGAATGCGTTGAAGAGATGATAAATACTGTTCCCCCCATTCTAAAATATAAGTAAAAATTGGTCAATAAAAATTAATGTATGTTGTTCAAAATTTGTACAATATACATCAACTTATGTTAACCTATTTTTGTTTACATTTTGGAACGGAAAAAGTACCTCTAAAGTTCGATTTTTTGAGAAGTAAAATAAAAGAGGAGAGATTAGGAAATGCAACCACAAAAATTATCATTTTATTTTGCTTGGGGTTAAAATAACTTCAACAAAATGTAAACCAATTTCAGGTGGAAAAGATCCACACCCTTGACTTTGAGAATTGTGAGAGTCCCAAAGAATATACTATTTTTGGTCACATTTATAAATAAATAATCTTTTTTGAGATTCATTAAATAATTGATCTATCATAACTATATTATAGTCCATATACATAAGTCATTCGGTGAACTTAAAAAAGCAATACTTGCTAATAAATGTGATCGGAGAGAATATTTACAAAACACAAACACACTATGAAATAAAGTCATACAAAAACCTTGAGCATCAAGTTAATGACCAAATTCATATAGTACTTGATTGAGCACTAAAAAACAATTAAACTTAAAGATTTAGATTTTTGAGTAATTCTATTTCGAACGCTTTGAAGCTTCTCATTATTATTGTGGTTATGAAGATCCAAAATTCAATGATGTTATAACTAGTTGTATACGTATGAAGTTCGGAGTTTCCTTGAAGGTGGTGGGATTACCCCTTTTCAAAGAAAATTGTTGTTCACACACTAAAGAAAGCTGAAAGATATCAATTAAATACTAAAATACCCCCTCGACCGTTAACTGCTGCGGAAAATGATAACCCAGAAATCATGAAAATAGCACAGAGCATTCACAAATCTGACAGAAATTCAATATCTCAGTAATAGCAAACTGGGTTTGGGTCAAATAAAACGGCATCCTAGTCATGCAAAATGAAGCAAATATTCTTATATTATATATAATCAACACTTGCATTGATATAATATTCATGTATATTAGATTGTAACTTGAAATTAAAAATTATTGAAATGGCCTTTGGTAAAGCCAAGAGCTGATATTTCAGTTATTTAAGCTTCACAATTGAATTTCTTTTTGGAAAACATCGTAACTAACATCAAGTGTATGCCTCCATTATATGTATGTATGAGTCTAATTTTCGAAAATATCTTTCTCAAAGAGAAGATAAAGTGAAACGATAAATTTAGATTCACCAACCTAATTCTCATTGAACAAGAACTAATATTAGAAACATGGAACAAGGGGAAGACAAAGACACTGATAGGGCTAGAGTAATCAAGAACCAGAATTGTAAAAAAGAGAGAGGAAAGAGAGAAAGAATGTAAAGATAACAGAACACTGTTAGTTCTATTAGTACTTCTGGTTTTTCATTTTCATGAATTTTGTGGGTTTTTATTTTCCGCGGCAGTTAACTGCCGAGGGAGTATTCAGTATTTTACTGGTGTTTTTCAGCTTTCTTTAATGTCTGAACAAAAATTTTCCTTTCCAAATTATAGTAGAATAGTGGAAATGGTTAACTATTTAGTAAATTAGAACATGTCCATTGAGACACTCCCAATGAGGATGTGTATTCTTATCCTCTTTTGCTGGATTAAAATCCACTCCACTCCTCTATTAATTAAGTACTCCACAATATCCACATGTCCATTCGCAGCAACCATGCAAATAGATGTTCTTCCTTGAGCATCCACGGAATCATATCCTGCAGCCGCAAGCAAGGCTTCGATGTTCTCCGACATTGTTTCACGTGGATTCTACAGGTTGATGTTTCCTTCCACCACATCTATCACTAAAAAGAAAAGACCATTCATCTTAATGTTGCTTATTCAGTTAGCATTTGACAAAAAATTAAAGAGAAGGAATTAGAAGAAATTAAAAGGGGGATTTTAAAATAATAACCAAGGCACCTTCTTTCTTTTTTTTTCATTTTGGACCTCATCCTCCAAGCTACATCATTTGGGCACTTGTCCATAAAAAGTGATACGACACCTTTTTTTCTTCATAGAGTAAACACCTCAAACTAACATTTTGGGCGGAAATGAGTAACTGAACGAATATACTAGGATTATTTTGAGTTTTCATGTGAGTTATGGACTATGATGACAACAAGACACACTTTTAAGGACCAAAATGGTAGTTTGCCACTTTTTTCAAATGAGAGAATGTGATCCCTCTTCCACCACAGCGTATATCATTCATGGTCTCCAACAACCAATCCAAGTTCGCATGCATCCTGCTATGGGAAAAATGTCAAAAAATTGTAACCGACAACATTTTGCATAGAATTGATATAAAAGATGTGTTCCAAAATCATTTCCCTAAAAAATGGTATCCGCAAATAAAACTAATTGAGAATAAAAATTTATTTTAAATTAATAAAATATAGAAAAAGTGATATAAAATACATAATTGGATGATAGATATATAAGTATCCATTCGACATAAAAAAAGATAATACGTATGCAACTAAATTTTAAGGTACCTAACTAAGTGCTCACATAAAAATATACACATAATTTATTTTAAAATACATATTATTTGGTTTATTTTTCTTATGTATTATATCATTTTTGTGTGTTTAAATGATATGTCTAAGTCTTGTGGCGAGGAAAAACTTTCTCTCAAATTAAAATGTGTGTTTTTTAAATAAAAACCATATTTGATAGAAAATTAGATATCCAAATGACTCACATAAGATACAAAAGGAGAAGAAAAAAGAGGGGCTTCTTCTATCCATACTCTCTCTACATTATTGATATCACACCTAGTAGTTAAGACATTGGGTTATGCGGTTATGACTAATGAAAGAAAATTGCTATTCTCACCATTAATTTTGCTCTAAACCACTAGGAAAATATCCCAAGCAACAGTTAATTGCCGCCGAAGATCAACAACAACATCATTAGCCAACGGCAGTTAACTGCCTTCAAAAGATATTTTCGTATTTCCTGATGTTTTGGAGCAAAGCACATGATGAGATGAGCAACTTTAGTGATGAAAAGGAAACAAGGCCTAATCATAATAGAAGTCCAAATAAGACAAATGGGCCACAATTGTCCCCATATAAAAAAGCAATAATCAACTTTATGTGGGTAGCAACATAACTTTTTACCATGAACCCTTACAAATGTGTGTTTAAAATATAAGTTATATATTTATTTTTTGTTGTTTTGATAAAACTGATATTATTAAAATCTTTATTTGAGGAGGATCATTAACATCCATTATCAAGGAATGACGTCTATCATCGTTGGAGTTTTAAACATTTTTTAAAAATACTAATCAATGATGAACCACTTATTAAGGTAATCCATATTAGAATTTATCTCTTAATGAAATAATTTTTTTTCGTGATAACCAATTTTCTATTGTCACACAGTAAAAGAAATGTTAATTAGTACCCCTATACACTCTTTACAGACCTTAAATATTAAATTTTATGAAAATTTATCTATTTGATGCATCGGAAATTAAAGTATTTAACCTTTTTAATGAATAATTTCTTAATGTAAAATTCTTAAAGAGTGTTCCGTGAACACTCGTTAATAATACTGTTAAAACAACATTGTGTTGGAATCAGGTCTAAATAAATATCAATTTCACAAATTATGCTTGATGCAAAACAAAAGTAAAAATCATCAGCGAAACAAATAAAATATTGAACATGAATATAATCAAATCGACAACATGTTTTATTTATCAAAAATATAAATTAAAGGCATTAGGATTACCTGGATTCATGATGAAAATGTTCTATTCAGCAATTTGAAACAAATAAGAAAAGTTATTGGCGACTGATTTGGTTCTTCCTCAATCGGTACCTTTATGCCTCAAGTTCTCTTCAGATAAGGAGAATAGCGAATATATCGTGTATGATGTATTGGGGACCATAACCTCTTATAGTGTGATGGTCAATTAAGGTTTCCCATTATTTCGTTCATGGGTCATCCTGACATCCACTCATATTGAGTTCATATCAATTAATTAATTAGGATATTTGCTCATATAATGGCATTGAAATATAATTAAATAAGAAAACATTCCAACAATCTCTCACTTGGGCTACTTATTTTCATAATTACATCAGAGTTTTTTAAGAGCACATCTGAACGTTATTTATCTTTAGATTTCAACTTTACAATCTGGTCTACCTCTTACAATAATAAGGGATCATGCGGTTGTCGTTATTGACGTATAACGTGACTAAACCTCAACGACCACCATATTATTGCACTTAATGAGATAAATCGATATGGATGAGTGACATGAAAATTTCATGCAATGTGTGATCTCAGAATCATGCTTATTTTCAATTGGTCCAACCAAAAAACTTTAGTGAGATCAAATTAAAGTTTGCAAGTTCAATATATGAACAAATGATGCATAAATGATTAAAACAATAAAAACCTTATGAACTTTATTCTCCCTAAAAAAACCTTTTAAAATTTATTTATGCAGAAAGTTTGTATCGATATCAAAAACAAAGTATTGAATATAAAATAATAGACTCTTACTAATTCAAGACATCATTATTTAATGACAACAACCATATCAAAGATCTTAGATGTCAAATCTTTCATTAGTGGGTTAGCTAATATAAAATTTATATCTATATGTTCTATCATTCAACAACAATAATCTATAAGGCAATGAACTCTATAAAATTTTTTGTTGAATAACTATACAACTGAACTATGAAACTATGTATAACTTTAGTGGTTTAATACATTTTACTATATGCAACCAAGTGACATAAATACTTACAGTCATTTCGACAGTTAGAATGTTTATTATATATAGACATCCAAAAAACCATAGCCTAACATATATATTAATTAACTCCAAATTGTCAGATCTATGATGCGAGCATAAACTCTCTTGTTCTCATTAATACTCATTAAGGTTGTCTTTTCAACGATTCAAATTTGAATGCTTTTAGTATCACCCAAACAATCTTATGAATTACTCTATTTCCAAATGCGTATAAACAAGATCATACATAAGAATCTTATAGCCAAAGCGTAGGAAAATACTTAATTTTATGAATTTATAAATTTTCTAATGGGCAATATTTGAGACTAAATAGTCTCTCTTGGTGATTGAGGTCACACATAATTTATTATCGTCTGTTAATTTATTTTCAACTTTATTGATATAACTCTTTTGTGACATTCAAAGAATACCTTGAGAATAATCTCTTAGTATCTAAAGTCTAATACAAAAGATGTTTCTCCAAGATCTTTCATCGCTAAAATTTTCCCCAGTGATCTTGTAAAACCCATAACTCTCCACAATATTATCTTAAAACAAAATAGACAATTACCTTATGAAAATTTGTGGTAAAACTTAAATAGACTAACATCTTAACTCATTAGTGTATTCTATTACTTTGAAAACTATATACTTTGTGTATATTGTCACAATGTTGTATCTGGTTGCACCATATTGTTTCATTAACGTCGACATTAAAAAATATTATATTGACATCCATCTTATGTACTTCTAAAATTATAATAGGCAAACTAGTATCATTATTGTCCTAATAGAATCTTTAGATTATACGAAATATAATTTCTATTTTCAATCAATTCTTTTTTATATCTGATGTTGTAGTTCATGAAGGTGTTAAGTTTGATCTATATTAATTAATTTCATAACTCAATTAAGAGGAAGACCAATAATGTCCTCATGATAATCTAAATATACCATAATAATAGTAACTATATGAATTAGTTTAGAATCAATTGTTCCTCATTCAATTTTGTTCTATTAAATTACCTCTCTGCCAAACTCAATATCGTAAAGGAAACAATTATAGATTGTCACAAGTCAAAAAGGAATTGACTCTGATACTACATAAATACAAAATAAGCTAGTAGTGACAACCTAAAATTAGTTAAAAGAATAAATAAATAATTCTTTAACGATTTTATTCATTCTAAATTGACACATCTTTAAAGAACAATATTAATATTCTTCTTTAAAGCCTAAAAGTTAGAACTTTTTAGAGTTAAAATTTCAACTCAAATTAGCAAATACATAAACTATATTAGTTTAAAGAGAACAAAAGTAGTGAAATATACTCACTAAAATATGCAGTGCACAATTAACATCATGTCTTTAGACAATAACCTCAATTGCTAGTGGTATTGCATTTCAATGACCAAACAATGACAATTAAAAAAAAATCTTATAATCGTCACATGTTTAACGTAATAGGTGTAGAAATAAACCCTTAAATACTTGAATGAGTTTTCTGCCACACAACAATAGCAGGCATGTTAAGAATTATTTATAAGACGGTCATGACTTATCTTTATTTGTAAATTAAAAGACAACAATAAGATACCAAACACACTATTAATCCACAATTTTCTAATTGCCAAGAATTAATTGCAAACGGTAATCTCAATATAATGATCAAACATTGGTAATAAGTCATGTCAAATAATGAGATCCATTTGATATCCTCATTATTCACATGGAAAAAACTTAAGAAGAAGTTTTGTTAGATAATGAGTGTCTTTTGACACCTTCACTACCAACATGGAAAATTTAAGAATTAACACATATTTATCATCATAAGTTGTATATTAAAAGACCAAAAAAGGATACCAGACGAATCATGTATCCACAAGTTTTTGATTGTCAAGAATAAACGATACTCTCAATGCAGTTATCAAATATTGATAATAAGTGCTATCAGACAATGAGTGTTTTTTGACATCTTAATTACCCACTTGGAAAAACTTAAGAAGTCCTGTCAGATAATTGTTGTCTTTTGACATCCTCATTATCCACGTGGAAAACTTAATAATTGCCACACATTTACCATCACAAGTATGTATTTATCCGGTCAAAGTGTGCATTTCTTTTGGCCGACCAAAACAATTCGCATGAACAATTTCATACTACATTTTGTGTAATTTCAATTGAATCAAGATGTTACTTTTGCAACTTGTTGTTGTTTCAACTAAATCAACCAAAATTACCGGACAATTCAATAAATAATTTTAAATGAGAAATGTCTTCCTTCAAAAAAGTGAGAAATGTCTTAAATTTACGAGGCACTATACACAAATGTATGCCGAATTAGTCTATTATGTCGCCAAGTAACCATTAGGCCACTCGACAACCCTTAAGTGTGATTATTATTATTTTTTTTTTACCGGAATTGAAAAGAACATGCAAGTTAAAAATCAACACCGATGTGTATATGACAATGTATTTACAAATGCCTCTTAAAGTAACAATAAAAAAACAAGATGAAATCTATCCATAGTGCATGACCGGAGAAAAATATATTATTGTAGAAATTTGATAACAATATTTTTTTTTTTGAATAAGTTGATAACAATAAATTTAAAAACGACAATCATGCTGCAAATTAAATATTCAATTTTCAATTAAATTAAAATAGAATCTCATACATACAAAAATATTCATGCAGTAATTTGATTCATATATGAAATGATTCTTTAAATAAAAAAACAAAATTAATTCTAGAATCAATATTTTCATAAATAAAGAAAATATATTCTTATGTGTCAATGAAGAGTCAATTCTAAAGTCCATATTTCTTAAAAGGTAAAGAATCAAAACTTTATGCATAAAATTTGCGTGAATCAATTTTAACTTCAAATAAAAATAAAATAATAAGATCACAATAAATAGAAAAATCTTATCAATATTCAAAAAGGATTTTGATCTTTTTTTTTTAAGGTAAAAGGATTTTGATCTTATCACCCAAAAAAATAATAAAAAAATGCAACCTTTATCATATTACTAACCAAAAATCTTAATTTAATGACAAAAGAAAAACTGTATTAACCAAAAATCTTAATTTGATGCAACCTTTATCAATTCTAGAGTCCATGACATTCATGTAAATATCATTAGTGGATTTTAAAGAAGACCAAATAAAAAAACCATAAACAAAGAAATGGCTAATTATATCCGATCATAATCATGAAAATAAATTCTAGAAAATTAACATGATGGAAAAGAAGAGAGAATATGCCATGCGCAATGTATTGAGATTGATTAGAGTTTTTTATTATTCTCTTCATGAGTCAACGCGACATCTATTCATATTACGTTCATAACAATTAATTAATTATTTAATTAAAAATCTAACTAGTCTTATTACTATTTTATTATTTAATTTGACCACCAATCAATTAAGTTAATTTTTTAATAAGAATACTTTTGATTGATAAATAGTTAATATAATTATTATAAAAATATCTGTTCACATAATGACATTCGAATATATAATTAAATAGTAAAAAAATATTCCTAACATATATGAACCATCCAAAGTCCACAAGTTATTAATTAGACAGATTAGATTGAAGACGGTTGTAGGAGCATTATCTAATCTCATGAGTGAGTGTGAAGGCAAATCTAAGCCACTTTCCAAAATAAGTGTTTGTTTTGTTTTGGTTTGGGACCACATTAATTCTCTTCACCTTTCATATACGCGTCTCCAATTGCCATTCATTACTTCTCCCTCATTCACACTCCTTTCCCATTCCCATTCCACTCACATTTCCTCATCTATATATACTCCCTTAATTACAAATCGAGTTCCATAATACTCATGCTCCTACCTATTTGCATTACTGTCTCTCTCTTATTTTCTCTTTCATTCATCATTCACCACCCATTATTAAATAATGGGGTTGAGAAGCATTGCTGTTATGATATTAGCAATAATTACACTATTATTAGAGATTCAGATATGCTTATCAACGGAGATTAGTAGGGCAGATTTTCCACATGGCTTTATATTTGGCACTGCCTCTTCTGCTTTTCAGGTTAGTCTCATTTCATGGTCACAAATAACCAACCCACTCTCATTTTAGATATATATATAAATTATTTTTTTCTCCTTTTTATTTATAAATAAATAGCAAGAAAGAAAAATAGCACGTAAAGAAAATTCATGAAGAAATGTCTTCACTTTTTAAATTGGTTTTGTTTAGAGTATATGATTTTCTTCCTTCATGGACATAAACATGATTCATGAAGATACATAGTAGACGATGAGATGAAAAAACGACACAGGGGTGGTGTATATAGTAAACGACGAAAAACAGACATTTCGCGTTGGAGTGAGAAGTTGTGTTCCACTACCTAGTTCTACTAACCAACTTAATCTGTCGTTTTACTTTGCATCTCTCTTATTAATTAATTAATATTAATTAAATGCTACTCCCTTCGTCCCGGATTAAATGAGTCAAAAGCTCATTTCGCACGTATTAAGACAAATGTATAAGTGAAGGAGAGATAAAAATAGTTTTAAGCGCACTTTTTAAGTATTGGTGCATTCTCGTTATCATAAATGTAAAGTGGAATATATTAAATTGAGATTGATAAAAGTAATATTAAGTAGAGTTATAAAGGAGAAAAAATAATTAATATTGTATTTAAGAGTGCCCTTAGGGCACTTGTTAACATTTACTTTAAAATTTTGGCAAAAATAAACATGTTTTTATAATTACGTTTATAATCTATTGTACTAGCTTATTGCTTACTCCCTCCGTCCCATAATAACGGAGCCATTTGCAAAAAAAAGTGTCCCAAAATAATTGAACCATTTCACTTTTCAATACAATATTAATTACTTTTTCCCTTTATAACTCTAATTAATACTATTTTCACCACTCCCAATTTAATATATTTTACTTTACATTTATGATAAAGAAGAATGCACCAATACTTGATAAAGACACTCAAAATCATTTTTCTATCTCTTATTATACATTTTTCTTAACCTGTCTGAAATGAGAAAATGACTCAATTAAACTGGGACGTAGAGAGTATAATCTATTGTACTAGCTAATTGTTCTTTGCCAAACTGACCACTAGTCATTCACAAAATATTTACAAGTGTGTCCCTCAAGGATAGCACTGTCACACAAGTGTTATCCGTTCCTGAATCCATTAAGATCCACATCAGAACCTAGTAATAAATGGGTGTAAGTACTTTGAACCATCCTTAAAAAAGAAAGTTTGAACCATTCATTTGGTAAAAAAAAAAAGTTTGAACAGTTAATTGGTCAACAAAAAAAATTGAACCATTAATGTTTACCCCCTCAATTCATTTTTACCTTTTCCACATACTTTTTATACTGGTAGACTACTATTATTTTTTTTCTCAAAAAGACTACTATAATGCTAACCTGTAACATGAGCACACGTTAGTATGCTAAACGTAAAAATTATGTAATTAAAATTGTGTCAATTTAACTTTTAAAATGTTGAAAATTATTTTTTCTTAATAAATATTTGATATTGTAAAATCTTTAACATCTGCACATATGTTAGCATAATGTTAAGAAACTCAAAATAGTAAATTTACATTTTATATTAAAAATATATAACTTTTATATTAACAGATAATTGTTGTTTTTCAATAAAACATTGCTACTTTTAATTGTTTTAACATGTGTAATACTCCACACATTAAACAAACTCTTCCTATAATACCCTTAATCGAGTAAGAATCCTATCCATTTAGTAAAATAAATGGAGTATGCAATTTAAAGAGAGATAAACACATACAATAGATAGCGAATCCTACCATTAAGCGGGTCCTACCATAATTTATTATTTTATATTTTTTTCAATTTTTTTGTATCTTTATCTCTTTCAAGCGGTTGAAATAAAGAGGATCTTTACTCTCTTTAATCATTTATGATTTAATTCGATTCATTTATATTATATCTCTCCGATAAATAACATAGGGCATTATTAACAAATCAATAAATGATATTGCATTGCACTTTTAAAATGACAACTAAATAGAAACAAAATTTTCTTGCGACAAGTAAAGATGGAGTGTCATCTTACAAGTTTACTTACTTCGTTTCTTTTGGTTAGATTTAGTTGTATTTCTGTACTGTCCTAATTGGCTTTGCTTGTGCCTATAATACTATTACTACTCTGGAGTGAAATAGAAGCAAAACTGGTATCTGAAAGTTTATGTATCATATACATGAACTTTTCAGATACCATTTTGAAAAAAATTATTATCTTAATTATTTATGGTTGAATTTTAAATTGAAAAACATTATTATTTGTAACAAAGATAATTTATTTTATTAGAATTGTAACACCAATTTTAAGGATTAAATCTTTGATTTGTTTTACAAGTGTTAACTTATTACTTGACTTTCTTTTTAAAAGGTGATTGTTGTTTGACTTTTATGATTCTATCTTATTTGACTTTTATGATTTATTCATACATGTGATTGAACTTGTGTCTAGTATGAAGGAGCAGTGAAAGAAGATGGAAGGGGACCATCTGTGTGGGATACATTTTCTCATACTTTTGGTAAGACACACTTCATATGCATGATTCTTATAATATGCTAAAATGTTGGCTGATCATTACCTCACATTTGTAATTTGTTACAGGCAAGGTAACAGATTTCAGCAATGCTGATGTTGCAGTGGACCAGTACCACCGATACGAAGTAAGTAATTAATACAGTTCAGTCTACGTCTTGTGAGCTTAATTAGTCTGCGTTTTAGACCGTGTTTGGATAAACAATTTAATCAAGCGTTTGTTATATAAATGTTTATGAATAAGTTATTTCATATAGGCTATAAGTTGTTTTCATAGCTATTTTGGAGTTTATGGAAATACACTAAAAATAACTTATAAACATGTTTTCATAAGTACTCTCAACCAGTCTTACAAGTAGTATGTAAGTAGGTAAACTCAAATATGTTATTGTATCTTAGATTATGATAAACAGTTAGGCTGCTTTACTGAAATAAACTAATTTGTAATACATACAATTTAGTTATTGCTTTAACGATTGGTCAAAAGGTTGTTTGTATTTGAACATTGAATTTATTGTTTATTCAGGAAGACATACAACTCATGAAGGACTTGGGGATGGATGCCTATAGGTTTTCCATCTCTTGGTCTCGAATTTATCCCAGTAAGCGACTTTCGTACTCATCATTAACTTCAATATTAGTCCTTGGTTTAATGCTTTGTACAGTACTGTGAAACCATAAACATTAAGTTTCAATTTACTTGTTCATAACTTCTAAGATTATCTTAAAACCATAAACATTTCATGTGTTAGATGGATCTGGCGCAATAAATCAGGCAGGAATTGATCATTATAATAAACTCATCAACGCATTGCTGGCGAAAGGTAGTTCTCGTTATCCTTGTGTAATTGTTACATTTGATCAATTCGGTATTTTAGCTTTGAACTTAAAACATTTGTATAGATAATTTAATAGTTTATACTGTATGCATCTCCTGATTTCTTGATCCATTACATTTGTAGGAATTGAACCTTATGTGACACTCTACCACTGGGACCTACCTCAAGCCTTGGAAGACAAGTATACGGGATGGCTCAGCACTGAGATCATGTATGAGAAATATTACAAACTATTTTAAAAATAGTTTTTCATTATTAGTATGATTCTGAATATGAAAAAAAAATACTTATATGATTCTTGTGTGCCACAGAAAGGACTTTGCAACTTATGCTGAGACGTGCTTTCAGAAATTCGGGGATAGGGTGAAGCACTGGATCACTTTTAATGAGCCACATACATTTACCACACAAGGGTATGATGTCGGTTTACAAGCGCCCGGACGGTGTTCCATTCTCCTTCACCTGTTTTGTAGAGCAGGGAACTCTGCTACTGAACCTTACATTGTTGCTCACAATGTCCTACTTACTCATGCAACAGTAGCAGATATTTATAGGAAAAAATATAAGGTAAAGATATGGATTTCTCGAATACTTCAATTTCAGAGACATATTAATTTTATTGTGGTTGTTATAAAGTTTCCATCCTGTTAAGAATGCAATGGAACGAATCATATTTGCAACTAGTATTATTGTACTTTGGATATAAACTGCTACTTAGAACTCGGTTATTCGATAGAACACACAGGGTGGATCACTTGGGATAGCTTTTGATGTAATTTGGTATGTGCCTGCCACAAACACTAAAGAAGACATTGCAGCAGCTCAGAGAGCTCAAGACTTTCAACTAGGCTGGTAAGTCAGGCACACGTACCTCATAGATTGAAATTTTCATATCAACCATTAAAGATCATTAATAAAAAGACTTCCTACATGTGAAAATAAGGCATAAGGAAGTGATTGTAAGTCAACCTTAATTTTTAAATGTCTTGATCACAGGTTTCTCGATCCTTTGATGTTCGGAGATTATCCGAGTTCAATGAGAAGCAGAGTAGGAAATAGGCTGCCAAAGTTTTCTCCATCTGAGGCTGCTCTTGTTAAGGGTTCATTAGATTTTGTGGGAATCAATCATTACACCACATTTTATGCAAGAAACAACTCTACTAATTTGATTGGAATATTGCTCCACGATTCTATTGCAGATTCCGGTGCTATTACTCTTCGTAAGTTTCAGATCAAACATTATCAAGCAATCATTTACTTTGTCAGTGTTTTATACTTTTGCTGCTTTGTCTTGCCACTAAGTTATTACTTCTCTCTTTTTCAGCATTCAATGGCACTAAAGCTATTGCAGAAAGGGTAAGTTTTACTTATTTTAAGCATTATTTTTTCCCGTGGAGATAATGTAATGTAATTTATTGTTCTTCTTGGCTATATTGTTCTTCAATGGCTTAGTTTCACATTTACTAATCTATAAGTTCTGACTTGCAGGCAAATTCTATATGGTTATATATTGTGCCACAAAGTATGAGAACCTTAATGAACTACATCAAACAAAAGTATGGGAACCCTCCTGTCTTTATCACTGAAAATGGTAATCTTCAAACTCTTATAACATCGCAGAATTCCATCATGCATCTACAAATTGAAGTCTACGATAAATTACATAGTTGTTAGTTACAAAAAATTACCTCGCAGTGATGCGTTGTATTTTTTCAGGGATAGTTATTATGATTTCAAAATGAAACAGTAGAAGGTTACATCTCTTAATCCTTAGAAATGTTCCACAATTTTCTATAGAACATATACTGTTTTTCTTTCTTCCCAAGCAACAACCACAAAATGGAAGTGCATGTAAATAATAAGAAATTGCTAGCTAAATCTTGTTGGTCATGATTTTCACAGGGATGGATGATCCAAATAATATATTTATCTCCAAGAAGGATGCTTTGAAGGATGAGAAACGGATTAGATACTTCAGCGGCTATTTATCTTATCTACATGCATCTATTAAGTATGTAATAGTTGCTACTACCTTAGTGTATTATACTTTTTATAACCAAAATTTGAAGTTAATAAATTAATGAAATATTGATTTGGATAATTGCAGAGATGGTTGCAATGTGAAAGGATATTTTGCTTGGTCACTGCTGGATAATTGGGAGTGGGCAGCTGGATACTCTTCTAGATTTGGTCTGTATTTTGTTGACTACAGAGACAATTTGAAGAGATACCCAAAACAATCTGTTCAATGGTTCAAGAACTTCTTGAAACCAGCCAAATAGTTGTGAAGATATAAGTAAAATTGTATTTGGAATGGTAAAATTGATATTTGATTTGAAGTGAAGTGAGTTAATTTTATTTGTAAATTTATTTTTATGTTTGAAACGTATGGTAAAAATAATATCTGGTTTTTTTTGTTAAAAACCAGTAAACACAATTTCTTTTATTCCAATCAAACGAAGATTTCAATAGTTAATTTAGGACAATACTTTCATGCTAACTTTTTCCACACCATGCACAAGTTGGTTGATATCATAAAACATAACAAGGAAAACAATGTTGGTGGTCTTATATTTGATTCCTCAAGTTTAATGTCATTTTTGGTAAACATATCATAACTACTTTTGCTAAAGGTGTTCCCACTTCCATTTGTGGTCCAAATTTAACCTTCTTGTCGTGGAAATCAGTTGATGGAGATGTTAGACAAAATTTTGTTTATTCCTTCAAGTTATTGTTTTCTGTTTCTGAAACGTATGACCTTTGTTTCCAACCCTTTGTCCATTTAACTTCAATTATTTCATAATTTACCAAACCTGTTGATCCTTCTGATCCTGATTTTCAACGTAGTGTTGAAGATGAATTAAAGTAAGAAAAAGTACCAATATGATGTGACTCAAGTGATAAATATTTGGATGCTTAACCATTTGGTTTAAGATTCGATTATTGGCCAACATGAGTGAAAGGTAGTTTTACTCTATGGTGGCTTGGCTACCCCATTTTTTTTGATAAGTTAGTGTAGTTTTATGTTTAACTTTTTTTTTTTTGGTGGCCGTTAGTGTAGTTTTATGTTTAACCTTCTTTTTTATGGTGGTTGGGATTTGAACCTCAAACCTTCCATATATTATATTGTCTATACGAACTGAGCTAACCTCACGAGGACTATGTTTAACTTCTGTAATAACATAGATTCAGGTATCCAAAATAAGTTTATTTGTGAAAATTTTATTAGTAGAAACATGAGACAAAAAATTATCACTTCATATATAATTTATTTTTTTTTTTTTATTATTTTGGCACTACACAAAGAGTATTGTCATAAAAGTATATTTTATTTTTTTTCTATATGTTTGGCCCTCTCGTAAAATTTCGGCCAAATTCACCAATGTTGGCAGGTGTGTATAGAAAAATATTGGTTAGGAGAGATCAACCTTTTAAATGGATCTTAGTTACCTCGAATGATTAGTCTCTGCAGTTGCCCGCAGATAATACTTTTGGTTTAAAAAAAGTAAGATAGAAGTTCAATTGATTGGTTACCCTTTTATGCTGGTTCATACATTTCTTGCCTGTAAATTACAAAAACGGACAAACTTACTAATGTCTTCTTCTTGGAGTATCCTTTGATGTAAGGATCACAAAATGTAAATAACCAATTTTATCGACCCTGCTGAAACATACGTCCTTGGTCCATGTTGTTGACTCATATGTATCCTATAAAAAGGACATGAGGGAGTAATTGGGATCTACAAATGCTTGTTGACGTCTTTTATCCAAAACTTTTCTGGTAGATATTGAAAAAGGTTGCTTAATTTTGGTTGACTGCCAGAAGTTTAGAACAGATTTTTGCTTAGTGTCTTATTGTGACTATCTTGTTGTCACTGGGATAATAAAACAGATTTTTTTTTCTTCCTTCTACCTTAGCATTTCATAACTTCCACTTTATTCTTACTCTATTTTTGTTCTTGCATTCTGCATCTGAATCGTTGATCACTATAGTATGTTAATGTTATCATATGATTTTTTTTGAAAGAATATGTTATCATATGATGTTATGTTATATTGAACCTTGTTGGAATCAATTTGTCGTATGTGATATGTTTATTGATGAAATTGACTCATAATTTGATGGATGAAGAAAATTGTTGCTAAAAATATAAAAGATATATATGTTTTAAATATATTCTATGCTTCTAGAAGAAGATTGTTGCTAAAAATATATTATGGACAGTAAATATATTTTTGTACCGTATGAAGGAAGATTTGATGCATATATTTTGGGTTGAAGGAGAAAAAAAAGTATCTTCGGTGTGATATCCGTTCCAAATTTACGAGTTATATTTCTCTATAAATATATATTTGTATCAGATGAAATATAGAGTTAAGGAAAAAATAAAAAGGGTTTAGAAGCCAACAATAAACTAGAGTTTGTAGAGATTTCTCTTTGCAACAAACACTAGGGTTGATATTGTTTTGATTCACCTTGAACAAAACACTGTTAGAATAGGGTCTCTTGGTCAAGGAAGAGATTTAGGAGTTTGGGTAGAATTAGGTTTGAAGACTCACGGAAAAGATTCAGGACTTTGGGTAGAATTAGGTTTGAAGACTAATTCTTGTAACCCTTTGATATCTCTTTGTAAAGAAACTCATTGTTATAGTGAGAAACGGAGAGCTGAGCTGCTCTCTCCCCAGAGTAGTTTAGTATTGGACCGAACTGGGTAAACAAATTATCTTGTGTTCTTCTTCTTCTCTCCTCTCTTGTTGTTTATTTTTGCTTGAATTATAATGTCAACCGCTTGATTTGATTGCTTGGTTTATTTGCTCCACACATATTTTTGCAACGAATTCACAACATTTATAATTTATGACGACTATTGACAATGAAATATTGGTTAGACTGCAAATATGTGTTGTTGAAAATAAGATGTGAATATATTGATTGAAGAATGAGACGTTGTTTCGAGATGAATGATCACGTAACATTAGTTGTGATTGAATAGTGAAAGTTTAAATTATGATAAATGTCTATTTAAGTATTTAAACTTAAGATAAATGAATCGGATATTACTCCATACGATTTGAAACAACGATAGTTCCTACACATACTTAAGATGGAGCTCCAAAATAGTATCTTAGGCTAACGAAGGAAGGTTTGAAGTATGGACGATTTCATTATCATCATTTAGGTAGGGTCTAGGGGTTGACGGCAAGGCCAACTTTGAATTGTGTGCCCATCCATGTGGTAATATTAATTGTTAGGGTTGATAATATTAATTGTTTTATGATTTTTTTTTTTTAAAAAATGTTTTACGACATTGCATCAAATTTAGCATTGTTTTTCATTATTATAGTAAATAGATCCGCATGTTGCTTCGAGACTCATTCCTATTTCCTTGTTCCCTCAGAAAACAGAAACAAGTACAACGAGCTTTCTATTCTTCTTCTCCATCTTCTCTATACAAGGTAATTTTATCACTTTCTTTTTCTTTATTTTGTCACCTTTGTGTCTCTGTCACAAGATCTTTTCTTAGGTTGTTATTATTTGTGTTAATGAAATGTTTTGTCCTAGATCTTGCTACCTTATTTTATTAGTATATGCCACAATTCTTATAGTATTATTCTGATCTCATTCTGCTCTTGTTTAATATGTCTGCATGTGTATAGAAAAACACACACAAGATTTCCTTCATGTACAATTGAATATTCTATGTTTGAGAATGTCCTATGGATTTAATATTCTTTTATGATTTTCTCAATTGAAAAGTACTGATCCTGTTATTAAAAAATCATTCTATTCAGCATTGCATAGATATTGACATATTGTTACTTTTGTAAATAATAGTGTTATTAGTACATATGATTTCCGACACCTAATATTGACACCATATAACATTGAGTGTGATCTTGTCAAAAGAAAACATTGAGCGTGAACAATAGTCCCGAGGAGAGAGAACAAACATCAGATGAGAGAGATGATATAATTTAAAACTCGCAAACCATATAAATATATTGTGTCTGTGTCTAGATCCGTGTCAAAAAACATTTTGCTTTTATAAATTGTATTATTTTCATGTCCCTAAATTATTCAATTTTGGTCTTAACCAATAATAAGCATTTCAAAGTAATATACATTGTTGTTATCTTAACCTATAATAAGCATTTCAAAGTAATATACATTGTTGTTATATATGAATTATTTTGATTTTGATCTTTATGTCACACAGTGAAGGCAGTTAAGAAAAAGCGAAAATGGTGAAAATTTGTTGCATTGGAGCCGGATATGTTGGCGGTCCCACAATGGCTGTGATTGCCTTGAAGTGTCCTAAGATTGAAGTAACTGTGGTCGATATTTCAGCGCAGCGAATCAATGGTTGGAACAGCGACCACCTACCGATCTACGAGCCAGGTCTTGAAGCCGTGGTGAAGGAGTGCAGGGGAAGGAACCTTTTCTTCAGCACCGAAGTGCAGAAACATGTTGCAGAAGCTGATATTGTCTTTGTATCTGTCAACACACCAACAAAAACTCATGGTCTTGGAGCCGGCAAAGCAGCTGATTTAACATACTGGGAGAGTTCCGCTCGGATGATTGCTGATGTTTCTAAATCGGACAAAATTGTGGTTGAAAAATCAACTGTACCTGTTAGAACAGCTGAAGCAATCGAGAGGATTCTGACTCATAATAGGAAAAAAATCAATTTCACTATTTTGTCAAACCCTGAATTTCTCGCTGAGGGTACAATTCCTGAAATAGTTAATTAGGTTATTTAATTTTGTTATCTTCTTAACTAACTATGTATCAATTTTATCTGTAATAGGTACGGCAATCAAAGACCTTTTCAGCCCGGATCGTGTCCTTATCGGAGGTAGGGAGACACCAGAAGGACAAAAGGCTATAGAAACATTGAAAGATATTTATGCTAATTGGGTCCCTAAGGAGAAAATCATTTGCACCAATTTGTGGTCTGCCGAGCTCTCGAAGCTTGCTGCTAACGCCTTTTTGGCACAGAGAATCTCTTCTGTGAATGCTATGTCAGCACTATGTGAAGCAACTGGTGCTGATATCTCGGAGGTGTCACACTCAATCGGAACAGACTCGAGGATTGGACCTAAGTTCTTGAATGCTAGTGTTGGTTTTGGTGGCTCTTGCTTTCAGAAGGATATAATGAACTTGGTCTATATCTGCGAGTGTAATGGTCTTCATGTGGTAGCAAATTACTGGAAGCAGGTGATCAAGGTTAATGACTATCAGAAAAGCCGGTTTGTGAACCGAGTTGTTGCGTCCATGTTCAACACGGTTGCTGCTAAGAAGATTGCTGTTCTTGGTTTCTCTTTCAAGAAGGACACAGGCGATACAAGGGAAGCACCGGCTATCGATGTGTGCAAAGGTTTGTTGGGAGATAAGGCAAGGTTGAGCATATACGATCCTCAAGTTACCGAAGATCAGATCATAAAGGATCTGTCGATGAAGAAATTCGATAAGGAACAGCCTGCTCATCTTCAACCACCAAGTCCAACTTCAATAAAGCAAGTGGCTGTGGTTTGGGATGCTTATGAGGCGGTAAAAGATGCACACGGTGTTTGCATTATGACTGAGTGGGACGAGTTTAAGAAACTCGATTACCAAAAAATTTATGACAATATGCAGAAGCCAGCATTTTTATTTGATGGTAGGAATGTTATGGATGTTGCTAAGCTCAGGAAGATTGGATTTATTGTTTATTCCATTGGTAAGCCACTGGATCCATGGCTCAAGGACATGCCTGCAGTGGCATAAAAGGAATCATCAGTCTTGAGACAATGTCTCCCTATTATAATTAAACATTTTTCATGTTTTTTCTTTACATTATTAGTTTTGTTTTATCGGAGAACATTACTTCTAAATTTTGTTTCTTTAGCTGCTGCATAAAATCCCAATTTGTTGACATGCAATTTTATGTAATAAATTATCATTACTGAAGAGATTATATACAATGAACAAATTTCTTTTTACTTTCATTGAATGAATAGAACAGAGACAGAAAAAATTAATAATTGGCATCACCAAAAAACGCCCACCGTGGGGCTCGAACCCACGGCCACAAGGTTAAGAGCCTTGCGCTCTACCAACTGAGCTAGACGGGCTGTTGTTACTACAGTTAATTTTTATGAATATGATTTAATTCTTTGTGGTAGAGCACAATAGGTTGCAGAATTGATCTAAACATTGTTCTCGTGCAAGCAAAACTTTATCAATCGTTTAAGTTCCAACATTTTTTTTCTTCATATTTTATGACAACAAACTACATTGCTTTCGGTTTTAAATTAACTCAAATGTTTTTACTATGCAAAAATTGACTCATAATTTTTCAATTTTAATTATTCAACTCTTTTAAACTTTTGAGTTTTGACCAACCTAATAGGTGGTCCCGTGGTGCACCATATTAGTATCTTTTAAATATGTATTTTTTTAACACACATTCTATCGTTTGGATTCACTTCCGAACCATGCTTACTATCAAGAAATAAATATCCAAAATGTTATGGAGTAGTGGAAAAAATTAGGTGTAGAAAACAGTGTCCTTATTAAATTAAATTTTAGCAATTAATCACTATCATTTCACTGCACCGTACCACTATATATGAAAGTGAAGACATGAGTATTGTGTATGGTGGTAGATGCTGGAGTGGGAATGAGGTGAAAAGAATCCAGATTGCACATTGGGCAAGCAAAGCACATCTCTACGATAGTGGGTTGACTTAATCTTAATGGAATGCAATGCCCGTTCGGTTTCCAAGTGTCCACCAAATATTTGACATATTATTAGAGAATTGCTCTATGCGCCTCTTGGATTGTTTAATCATTGAAATTGAAATAAACTGTTTGATAGTTACTATCCGCGAAACAAAATTTAGCGAAAGTTACGATCTGATATATTTTGCACAATCAGAAGTTACAATCTGATAAATTGAATGATTTTTGAGCAAAACTGAAGAGCCTATAGAGCAATTATATAATATGATACATGTTTCACAAAACTTCATATCCTTTAAGGTTTTTTTTCTAGGTTATCTTTAAAATATTGTGGGTAATTTTTTTCGTTAAATAGTTTAATGGCAAAAATTTACATGACAAATTACGGATAATCTATTCAACATTTGATAGAAATTAGTCACATAAGTAATTTTGCTTCTTTCCTAAAAAAAAAGAAAGTAATTTTGCTTCTCTAGAAAAAGTAAAATTGCTAGTAGAGTAAAAGTTAAAATGTAGATATCACTTGTAACAAACAAAAAAAGACATCACTTGTAAATTTAGTCATTTGACTAGTTTTCATTGGGTGTTGAGCAAATTAGGTACCTACAATTTTTCAAAGAAAACCTTGGTCTCACCTATCATTATTAATTTTGAGGAAGCCAGCTTAAAATAGTGCGAGACTTCAATTCAGGCCAACAATGTGCAATTTTTGTTAGCATTAAAATAGGATCTCAATGGTATAGAGAAAACAACTAACATTAGAGTGTAAAATAAATATTATTATTAAATAACAAATCAATGTGAATATTATTTGAAAATCTTAACAAATTATGAGTTTCTTTTTAAATGATAACCATTGATTACGGTTTACACACTTTAGACAAGACAAATTTTCTTATACCCGGAGTTCGAGTCCAGACATCCAACTTATGCACTTTAAAAGTGAATATTAACAGAAAAAAATAAGAGACATATTTTTAAAATGGAGGTGGAATCTAAAAAACTATCCAATGGCCAATACAAATGAGTTAATTTGACACTAATCCTATGATTAGTTTAAGGTGTCATTGCTTGCTATTTCTCCTGATTCTCCTGTGTTTCAACTCATCTTATGACTTCATTGCTTTGCATGATAACCAATGTGTGCTTGGTTTGAATGGTAGACACTTTGAATAAGTTGCACATGTTATGAACCTGGCTTTTGTATATAGATAGATATAGTTCGAATGTTTAGCACTGATTTGGGTTGGCCTACCTTATATTTTCAACAAATTTATGGGTGGAGATTAATTTCTTTAATGATGGTGAATATTTTGTATCTATAATAGGTTAAACAAATATTGTACAACTATAATTCCGAGATTTGTAATCAAATCCTTACCATTAACCAGAGTTGAAAAGTTTAACATTCAAATACGAGTATGAACTTACCAAGTTAAGGTTTACCTTTCATTTTATAATTTACGTTACTAATTAGTACATTAAAAGCAGAACATGAATAACGTACCAAAAAAAAAAACAGAACTTGAATTTTATAATATCTGGTAGTAACAGACTTGAGAAATACTATGATAGTAAAAATGAAATATCTCCTAGCTCGAGCAAGGTCATGAAATGGACTTCATGTGGAACTTCAATCAATTAATTAAGAGAATAGGCCAAATTAATCAACTAATGTACGGTATATAATTTTAACATATTCAAAAGTTTTAGGGAGGAAATTGGGACTAGTCATTAGAAAAAGACTTGTATTAGTACTTTTTTATTTTTTGAGGAAGACTTATATTAGTACTAAAATTTAAGTGAAAAACAAAAGTTGAAATTATTTTTTTTGATACAAACAAAAGTTGAAATTATAAACAAACGGTTGCAGATTCTGATGCTTTAAGATCAGAAGCAAGCAAGTTGTCAATTTATGAGACATAGTTTTGGTATTGGAAGCTTCATTTTTGATGTGCATATATGGTACTCCCTAAAAGCCTAGACTGTAGAGTTCTCCAAAACTAACACAAATCTTAGCCGTTGAAATTATCTCCTAATGATTCTCAAAACACTACACGTGCCACCTATCAGACTTTTTTATTCTTTTTAATTAATTTAATTATTCCTAATTAATCAACTTGTTGTTTTCATGCATGGAATTCTCCTCCAACTAACACAAACAAAAGAAAGAGTCATACTTATGGTTATTAGTAGCTCTTAATATTACTTAACCCCCATTGTTTGTGGCAAGCAACCCCATTAATTTCTTCAATAAAAATTCCATTTTTATTTTTAATTGATTGTTCTATTGGGAAACGGAAATGAAGGGGTCTCTCCCTTTTTTGTGGGTCGGATCTTGTACTTATACAACTGTCACATCTTCTGAGGAAGAATTCTGATCATCATCACCACCACCTCATTCAACTTCATGAAATAATATATATCTAGATCAGATTCAATATTATTAACCAAACCATGGAAGAGAAACATAGGAAGTTTGTATGCAAATATTGCTTCAAGAGGTTTCCTTGTGGGAAGTCTCTTGGTGGTCACATCAGAACACACATGACAGAAGAAAGAAATAATGCTGCTGCTATTGGTGATGCTGAGCATGTTGCTGCTGCTGCTGCTGCTGGTGATGCTGGAAACCTCATTTATGGTCTAAGAGAAAATCCCAAGAAAACAATGAGGTTTGTGCATTCTCATCATCATCATGCTGCTGCTGTTGCTGCAACCACATTGGAACAAAATGAAATGATCAAATTCTGCAAAGAATGTGGGAAAGGTTTTCCTTCATTGAAAGCACTGTGTGGACACATGGCTTCTCATTCTGAGAAAGAGAAAACGATCAACAAGGCTATGATGGAGGAGGATACTCAATCTGATGATACTGATGATGTTTGTGTTGCTGCTACAACAATGAATCTAAGGAAATCTAAGAGAAGAGTTAGGTTCAAGTCTCTTACTCTTTCAAATCACCAACCTTCTTCTTCTTCTGTTAATGGTGGTTCTTCTTCTGTTTCTGAGATGGAACAGGAACAACAAGAAGAAGTTGCTAGGTGTTTGATGTTGTTGTCTAGAGATTTTTTTGGTCATAAGGGTCGTTTTGTTTCTGAATCTTCTGATAATAACAATGAGATTGTTCTTGAGACGAAATCGAAGATTGTCATCAGAAATGGTAACAAATTTGTAGCTAATAATGCTCGTGAATTTGTGGAGAAGAAGAAGAAGCTGAAGATGGTTGGGATTGGTGTTTCAAATAATTCTGATTCGAGGGATTTCAGATATGGTTCAAAGAAGATCAAATTTGTAGATTCAAGTGTTTCAAGCTATGAATTCAAGAGGCCTAAGGTGGAAGCAGATAAATCTGGATTTGAGGATTGTAGAGGCAAATACAATAACAATGTAACAACTATGTTTAAGAAATCAGGTATGATGAATAAGGATTTGGATCATGATACAAATTTCGATTCGAGAAAGAAAGCAAACTCTGAAGGATTTTCTTTTAGCAACAAAAATGAAGAAATCTATGAGAATGGTAGCAAAAGTTTGAAATATGAGTTTTATGGTTATGAAAAGGACAATGATATTTCTTATGATTCAGTAACAGATGTTGAGAGTGATGAAGAAAACAGTTCAGAAAGTGATTCTTTTCCTGCTGCAAAATCTCATACCAGTAAAGCTGTGAATAGAAAGAAATTATCAAGCATTAAGGGTAAGAAGAAGAAGTTGAAGTCAAAGAAAAGCAAAGAATATGAATGTCCAATTTGCTACAAAATTTTCAGGTCAGGACAAGCATTAGGAGGACATAAAAGATCACATTTTGTTGGAGGATCTGAAGAGAACACTTTTGTGATCAAACAAGCTGCTGCTGCTGCTGCTGCTGTTGCTGTTCCTTGTTTGATTGATCTCAATCTACCTGCTCCTGTTGATGAATAAGGAAAATGGCTAAATGGGTTATCTTTGTTTTTACTTTTACATCATTTTTTGAAGCATCTTCTTCTATTGAGGTACCTTAATGAATATCTTGAATTTGAAGAATTTTTTTTTTTTTGTTGGCATTATCACATATTATGAAAGCATTTGCAATGTACAGAAAGCCATGTGGGTTAATGATTTTTGTTTTTGTTCTTTAACAATTTTAGTATAACTTTTATTTGGTATGAGGTAGCTGTTTTTACTTTCATGTTAGAACATGACAATTTCATATTCTCTTCATTCCATTGAAATTTTGGTTTCACCTTTCATTGATTCAATCAATATTCCAAATGTTTGTTTTTACATGTTTTTCTTTTTCAGCGATATCAATATTTTTCTCATCCACACAACGTCGTTGATTTTTTTTAATAATTCACAAAATAAATTTGCTAAACTATATAATATTAGATTAGTATTTCATATTGAAGATCAAAGTAAGTTCCTCTTTGTAATGTGTGACTAGCTAACCTTTTGGGATGCGTGATTATGAGAAAATAGGATTCAACATTCAAAGTTTCAATGAATATTAGTTAACTTTCCATTGCTTTGTAACTTTAATCACTCCATAATTGTTACCTATGGAGTACTTTCATAAATTAATAGAGTCCTTAGTGGTGGAAGAGGTAATTCGAAGGTTGAATATATAAGTGGTTTTCTTTTGAAGCTATAAATAAACGTTTTTTGTTTTTTGGTCCAACAAACTTTGTTAAAGCATCAAGTAAGTCATGTGTATCCCTTAACATAAAATTCAGTTTTTTTGGTCAATTCATTCCGTGATGTGTGGTGACAGTGGTGTACCTAAGACAAAAACTATGTTTTGTTATTTTTTTGTTGTTGTGAAAAACATGTTACAACGTGTTTTAAAGTCTAATTCAAGTGACAATGTCGATATTGTTAGATTGAACATCTTTATTGAGTTTAAACTCAAGACCTCGCAATTGTGTGTTTCACATGATTTTTATTATTTTGTTTTTTTAAAAAAAAAATGTACTAGTATGTTTTGTTTTTAACTTCAATTTGGAAGATTGTTCTTCAACTTGAGGTAATTTTTTATTTTATTTTTATAAATGGAGTATTCTCATGCGTAAAAACAAAGATTAATTTCTCAAAACAAATAAAATCTCATAAATGACAAAATTGTTTCTAAAAAGATTTAACACTTCAAAATTTAGTTAAACTTGGAAGAGACCAATATCATTTGATCCAAAAGTTAAGATGAATGATAATTAATTTGAAGAACTATGAGCAATTTGCAAACTTATTATTAATTAATTGAAGATAAAATTGTGGGTTGAGATGGTTGTAAGGTCGCCAAACACTTAAGGTAGAAAAAGCATATAATCATGCGTACGTGTCTGACACATAGTTTTAATGGTAGAAGAATTTGTATGTTTTTTCTTCTTTACTATAATGTGGTGTTACTTAATAAATTCTTTTACCTGTTGAAGTGTATTAGAGGACCACACCGATATTATATATACTAGCCTCTGCTCTATCATGTGGACTCAACATACACATAAGAACAGAACTGTAAGGTCTGTGGAATCATTACAATTAGATAATGCTATGCTACTATACGAGGATTGCAAAAAGATTTTTCGATGAGTAATTAAATTAATAGTCGACTAGAATTTTTTTGGAGTACATAATGCAAGTTCAATTGGACCTACCAATGCTATTATCTAGTCTATAGTCATGTATAATGATTCTCTTTCCGTATACATAATGTGGAATTAACATTGGAAGAAGAAAATGACCAGAGAAAATAGAGATTTGAATTGCCCAAAGTCAGCAATCCAAACATTACCCATCAACACATTAGTGGTTGTTAGACTTGACAATTCAAATAGATTTTAATATTTTAAGAAAATTAAAATACCGAACTTAAAATCTGGATCTTTATATTTCGATCCACGGACCGTCATATAGTCAGCTAACTTTAGATAATCCTAATCGAAACTTCTAATTTACACTCTAGAATATCTAGAGGTGTCTTTGTAAGCAAACATATTTTATAAAGTCACATATTTCTGCAGTTACAAATCTAGATCATTTGATCTAATTGAATGATACAGATATTTATAATTGTATTTAAAGTGAAATTGGAATGTGAACCAACCAACAATATCAATTTAATGGTCAAAATTGTTTGATTGTGTGCTTTGCTTCTACAAATTATGGAGTCCTTGGTGAATTGAAACTAAAGAGTCAGTGATGAGTGCAATAAGTTGGTGATGAAATTGAGTGGCTTGTGTCATCATGCTTATTGATCAGGGAACAATTGTTGTCTCTATTACACATAAAGTAAATTGCTAAGCAGCAACTTTTGTACCTCAGTTCCAGTTGTGACAAAAATATGAACAGTGTCTGTGTAGATTGCTCTGGCCGGCAGAATCACATATTGTTTTAATCAAGTGGCAGGAAAACATATAAAAAAACTAGGAAGTGTAGTTTGTTTGGGATGAAAGAGTTTATTCCATTTATTGTAACGTTTTCCATATTGATTTTGATATAGGTCTAGGATAGCATGTTGATTGTTGAGTAACACATTTGTATGAAAACAAATACTATAAAATGGGTTAATAAAATATAATAAACGTTGATTAGTGAATACAAACTTTATTGTTAGGGTTGAATCTGAGAAACGTTAAATATATGTTGAGTGCACACGGTGTACTTGTTTTTATGGTGTGAACAAAATATGCGGTTGAATTCGAACTCATAACATCTAATTAACCTTAAAACTATTAAGATCTTTTGTAAAAAAAATCAACCATTAAATGGTGTAATTTTCTGAGTAAAAAATGCAGTAATTTTTATTAAGTTTTTTATTTACTAATTCTTGAGCACCGGTTAACAATGGAAAATGACATACTAGAACTTTGTAATTTTTGGATCTGTACATTTAATTAATAATACTGCCACAATTGTGAAAAAAAAAACAAAAGATCAATATCTCAGTGTCAGTGTTAGTGTCATTGTGTCATAGAAGCAAAAGTCACACGGATGTTCAATTTGTTCAGGATGATGCAGATAAGGTAGTACAAGTTTAGACCAAATGTCCTTAAAAAAAAAAAAGTTTAGACCAAATGAATTATTTTTCCAATTTTTACTATTAATTATTTTTTTCATTGTCAGCTTTTCCAGCAAACTGCAGTCTCTATGTCACTTGTGGAAGGAAGATGAGTATAGTTTGAGGTGTGAAAAATGCTGGTAAGTGTATAATACTCCTTGGACAATATGGAAATTTGGCAAGAAAATCATCATGGAGATATCTGGAAAAAAGGTGTTAGGAAAGTTTACTGATAAAGAAGCAATTCTTACCTTACCACTTTATTCTTTTAATTTATTCCTTTTCTTAATGTATACTATATTTTTTGTTATTTTTTATTGTTGGATCATGCAGACCATTCCATTTGTATAAGGTGACAAGTGAATAAGAGAAAATAAAGTCATCTAATTTTGAAGTATATATACACTGTAACATTTTTTTTTTACAATGTCACTATTTGTTAGTGGTTCAAATTTGTCCTAATTCATAACAAGATATATGCAATACTACTAAGTTATCGTATTTAAATAGGTAGTTTGAAAATATTGTGAAAAAGTATTTGTCACTATTTGTCTTTAATAGAGTTTTTGTTGAACTGTGTACGGGCTATGTTGGCCTTAGAATAAGAAAGAGATAATTCATTCTAGAGTGGGCTCAATAAAAGTAGTGGAAAAAAGGTAAGAGGAAGTTGTGAAATCAATGAGTATAGGACAAGGATTTGAAGGCGATTAATGCTAGGGAAAAAAATGTACCATGTGGTGTAAGTGGTTCATGTAGTGTAAAATATTTGAAAATCGATCAAAACTTTAAATTACAACTAAAATTGTTGTCTTTTAATAGAAGTTCAATTCGTCTAAGTAATTAAAATTGAGAGTTGAGACAATGACTTGATCAATGTTGATACAACAAAAACAATATAAAAGGAATATATACTGAATTTTGAGGTACTAATATTTATTTTTATTGCCAAATCTATTGGGTTACCCATCCCAGTTATAAGTATGAGCAATACAATAAATTTTTGCTTAATGGGAGCAACTGTTAAAATTTTGAACATTGATTGACTACAGATTATATGAGACATTTCTATTGGTTAAGAACTAACAGAATTTGGAATCCTAAATAAAGAGCTTTTAGATTTGACTAGTTCCCTTCTTTTAAATTTGCAATTTTGAATTGATTCTCACTGTAAATTTGGACCAAGTAAATAGAATGTATGTTCAATCCATGTTTTGCTAAATACAACCTTTGCTTGATTTTGTTCCGTAAATAAATAGTCACAATTTGACCAATTTCCTATTCATAAGTATATAGAGAAATTTTATGTTTATGAATATGTACATCTAAATTCATGGACAGCAACATCATAAGTTATTAGAAAGTAAAAAAAAATAAAATTATATTCTTACGAATATGTACATCTAAATTCATATTGAAATGACAAAATTTCTCCCATGTATGTATACATTTTTTATCTTGAAAAAACAATTGAGCCCAAGCTTATGCATACAAGCTCATACATACGTACACTCTTGATGATCTGATTGAATGGTTGAGACAAGGAACACTGGAATCATCTTACCACCTTTTTGATTGATATAAGGGCCAATGAGGAATTGAGCTGAACTGGATTATTTTGAATCATTGATCACTCGCCAGCAACTTTAACTATTTGTTTTCCGAAATTGCGACCACTGAAAAGTCCAACTAAAGCTGCTGGACCATTTTCAAGTCCTTCAACAATGTCTTCAACATATAGAACACTTTGTGTTCTCTAATGTAAGGCAACACAGTTTCTAAGAGCTTCGGATAGAGATGATGGTGATCTCCATTAGTAAATCCTTTTATAGTTAGTCTCTTGAATGCAATATGCAGCAAATTCTTTAGTGGTTCAGGATGAGGAAGATTGTACTGTGAAATCATTCCACATATAGCAATGCGACTGTGGACTTTTGTATTTAGGAGCACTGCATCAAGCATTTTACCTCCTACTTGCTCAAAATAGAAGTCGATTCCTTCGGGGAAGTACCTAATGACATAGAACATAACAGAACATTTAATGCTTGATTTAAGAGTTAAGGGAATTTATATATGTAGCTACACTTTGACATAATATATTACAGAAAATTTAATGTCTTGGATTGGTGGCGAGTTTGACATAAGCATGGTGACATTGTAATTTTGTTGAAAGTCTAAAGTGTAGCTTTTATCAAAATCACAGTGACTCACCATGACTCTAACAATCTCGCCGTCAATCCAATAAAGAGAGAGATCTCCTGATATTTAGGCCTTCACAAGGCTTGAGCTAACATATTAAGGGCCAATAGTGATAAATTGTTCAAATTCCTCTTTTTATTTAATGTAAGCTTATATATACCTTTTCAAGGCTGCATCCAAGTCAAGCTCTTCTTTATAATTAAAAGCATCATCAAATCCAAGCTTGTTCTTTAAAAGATCAACCTGAATAAACAAGGAATTAGAGACTGAGATGCGTATATCTATCAAACGTTGGTAGTGGTACTAACTATAAAGAAAGATGAAATTGATTTCATGGAAAATGTGACGTGTTTAGAAATTATACTTTCTCTTTACTACCAGCACTTCCAACAACATAACAATCCAACAATTTCGCAAATTGTCCGGCCAGCTGACCGACAGCACCCGACGCTGCTGAGATGAAGACCTTTTCTCCTTTCTTTAGAGAACCAACTTCAAAGATACCAGCATATGCAGTAATTCCAGGCATGCCTATTGGATTAGAAAGAAAAAAATACATCAGAAACTACCAAAAACTGACTCTCATAATAGATTTATCATTTCTTTTCAGCATTACATTCAGAAAAAGCATAACAAAAATAGTTGAGAAGAGCTCAAATTACCAAGAATTCCAGTGTAATAGGAAAGAGGCACATCAGTGTGATGGATTTTGTAGAGTTTGAATGGATTTTGAATTAGACTATATTCTTCCCAACCAGTTATCCCCCATACCAAGTCACCTGCACTGAAGTTAGGATGACCTGAATCCAAAACTTTAGCCACTCCAAATCCATTTATAGGCTGCAAAGTTAAAACAAAATTCAATGTAAATAAGCTCTAGTGTTTGTGTAGCACCAAAATAATTCATCAAAAAAATAAAATATAATTAACTTCTTTATATTTCATATATCTATATTTAGGACAAATACTTACATAGCCAGGGATGTAATAGTAATATCCAGACATAAGAAATTCATCTTTCCTCATAAGAAATTGCATGACTGGGTCACAAGAAAGGTACAAATTCTTCACCAAAACAGCATTTGATCCTTGAGGAACCTGAAGCTTTATCGTGCTTGTAGTACTTATATATAAATCAGCTTCTTGTAGGTTGCCATTAACATAGTCCTTGAATATAACTTGTTTGTTCTGAACTTCATTTCCATCTTTGTTCTTTCCCATGATGAACTACTCTTTGTGAAACTTTCAAGTGTCTTTTGATGCTTCTTCTATTTATAGTTTACCATGCAATTGCAACCCTCCTTCCCCTTTCTCTATAAAATAAAAAAATAATTAAATAACAAATCCAAAAAGTAACATGTTTTCTAGTAAGTACTAGCAAACTCATCGGGTATATTAATGTTTGAATCGTCAAATTATGCTATAAAAATCATTTTATCAATCAAACCAATCCTTAACTTTATGTTTTATTCTTCAAAAATTTACCACAAAGAATGTGTTATTTCCATGAAGAATGTGTTATTTACGTAATTTAACTATATTTTTACATGGCCTAATTAAAACCTGAATTGAGTTTGACTAGTAATGCTTAGGAAATCTGTGGGTTGGATGGAAATGTGGGATTGAAGTTAAGGGGTGTATAATTTCCTCAATCTATGTGCTCCATATGTATAAATTCCTTTGCGTATTTGTATTTTATAGCCAGCCACCACATTCAACAGGACATGCATGAGATTCAAATATGAATCCATGTTTTAACTTACAACTATTTTGACTTGGCTATTGCCAACAACAAATGTACATTGTACTTGATTAATGAGATAGAGCTTGAGAAGAAATCACTAACATTTTGGTTTCTAGTTTGAACAATCCATCCATGGAACAGTATAACCTTATCAGCATCCTCATTTGGAAAATAGGACCATAAAATAATTAAGAAAGTACTTTATTTTTCGATGAACATAATTCTACGAGGATAACATAACCCTACTGGAACAACAAGTGTTCAAATATCTTTTCAACTAGCTCGGCGATTCAAGATAACTTTATCCTTCCTCAGTTTTCAAGCTTTTTGTGAACTTTCTTAGAGAAGGAACAAGTTGAATATGCCTTAGAACAAAGCATGCATAACTTTTCAAGGCAATACAACCGGCTCAATTCTCCAGATATCTCTAGCATATTCATGGATAGTCCGGTCACTGCTGAATTTATATGAACCAGCTGTGTTCAAGATTGACATTCTTGTCCATTTCTGCACCAACACATCAATGAATTCTTTTAGATCGCTATATCAGCCATACATATGACATGGTTTATATAACTACTTGCATAAAAACATATGAATATTTATGCATATGAGCAAGTTGTATTAAAATTTAGAAACATGTCAAATGATTTCTATTTTCTAATTTCATTTATTACAAGTTGAGAGAACTTGTGGTCAACAAGGGTATGAATATGATGTGTGTGAGAAGTTCATTCAAACAAACTTGCGCAAATCTTGTCGGTTTTAATCTTTATAATAAATTCAAATTCAACAAGGTAATAAACGAAAATTCATGTTTTGTTCAGGACTTCCTGTTACTTACTTTTTGATCACGATATGCCTTGTCAACTTCCTCTTGGCACTCCAAGTAGCTAGGGAAGTCCTTGCCAACAAGGAAATAATCAGTACGACCATAGCCTTCATTCCCTTCCAAAGATCCCATCAATTCGTCATAGTTGTAGGTGCCAAAAACACCACTTCTAACAAATGCTTTCACTTCTTCAAATCGTGGGTCTGGTACAAACTGCATATATATACAATAGACCACATAATATTGAGATTACGATGCATAATTCTGTTGTCTTAGACTTAACACTGCCTTAAAGGATCTATAGAAGCCAAATTTGATTGGTTTTGAGCTTTCATAAGCAATTTCTATTGTCACTGATATGAAAAATTGAAGTGTGTGAAAGAAAACAAAAAGGAACAGGAAAAATCGCATTGAATCAAGTATTATGATTGCTTTTAAAACTTGCCTTTCCCTCTGCTCTTTCTTTCCTTAACCCTGCAATTTCTTGAGCTCTTGCGCCAAAAAGAAAGAAGTTATCTTCTCCAACTTCTTCTCTTATTTCAACATTCGCTCCATCAAGAGTTCCAATTTGTACACATCCATTCATAGCAAATTTCATGTTGCTTGTTCCACTGGCTTCCATCCCAGCTGTGCTGAACACGCAGAAGAAGAGAAGTCAGAAAAAAACGCTGCCAAAATTGATTGCAAACCAAATGTAAAATAATTTCTTTAAAAAAATATTTATCTATACCTAATGTGCTGGGACAATTCACTGCCGGGAATTAGCATTTCAGCAACACTAACATTGTAATCAGGAACAAATATAACCTGCAAGTTAAGACAAGAACCAGGATCTGTTTTATGACTAAGTAGAAAAAGATGCTAGTTTAACACCCTTTATCAGCTTTTCAGCTAACATCCTATAATTTTATTTTTCTGCCGCTGAGGCCACACGCTGTTACGTATGATGAATAGCATAAATTTATCAATTGCTTCAGTCCATTTTTGCTGAGATATTCATTTTTATAACTACTGGTGTTTGTCCCTGGAATTTAACATTTTCCAAAGTGCCACTTCAGATAAAGCAAACAAAGTTTTATTTAAACATCAAAAGGTGTAAACAACCAAATTTTTGGAACGGCTATAATGTGCTTATCTATCACCCAAGTTTGACTGATACCTTCAAAAGATCTCCAATCTCTGGGTCGTGATTAACTGTAGCTCCTACATCTGTGATGAATTTTACAATCCTCTTGGCTTGAACATATGTTGCAAATGCTTTCCCTCCAAAAATACAAACCCGAGGAACAAACAATTGTTTTCTTTCCTCAGCACTCAATTCTTTCAATTTTTTGTAGCGATAAACAATTCCCATGATATTCAGTAACTGCCGTTTGTATTCATGAATACGTTTGACCTGAAAATAGATATGTCATATATCATTAACCATGAATTGAGGGTGTAAAACAACATGCCATTGGAATTTTAATGGTTGTCCCAATTTCCCAAGTACGATTCATTTAGCCTTTTATCTATTCAGCTGTTATTTATTGGATCTTGGTTTTACACAATAAGTAAATGTACAGTTTATATCCAGTTAAGTGATTTTTCTCACTTTTGCTAATAATTACCTGTGTGTTTGTAGAAAAAAATATTACACTCCAAAAATAATATATCTAGCCAATAAAAACATAAAATATGACATAGAAATTGAACTAGTGCTGTTACACAAACATGAAAGCTCAACTTAGATAGTTGGCTGTAATCCGTTTAAAAGAAAAAGATGATTGACAGAAACCAATGTTATTGATGTCAGATGGAAGACATTGGCCCAAAGACAAAAATCCGCTATTTTAAGCTGTCATATCCGCCATAAAACGCCATGGCGTCGCCATCTTTCACAAATTGGCCATGGCGATTATAAAAAAATATGCCACTGCAATCCATCATGGCCGATATTTGACAACAATTTTTAGCTAATAATAGTATAATACAGAGCACTGTCCCTTCTCCTATGCAGCAAATAGTGAGACCTTATAATGTTACAAGGATTTCTATAACATTAGAGATGGATGATGCTGATCCTCACTGTGTAAGTTTTACACAGGATTCTAAATCTATTTAACTATAAAAAAAATGAACTAATGTTCATTCCTTGAAAAGGTGAAAATAAACACTCCAGACATGAAACATTTCCAGCATTGCTATTATTCAGATGTTAACTAAACACGAGAAGAAGGAAATGTAGTTCTTGATGGCAGAAAACTAACCTGTACATCGAACATTGCATCTGGACTGACAACATAACCTGTTTTCTCTTTGATAAATGATGCAACATTAATCTTGTTTCTCCTTTTAGATTCTATCCACTCTGATTGCAGATCCTCATTATCTGCAAACTGGTAGAAAAACGTATCCATGACCATAAAGGAAAAATACAAAGGAACTAAAGAACACAGAATTTGTGCAAAAAAAATTGTGAAGTGACATTCGACTATGGAGTTGCCTATAATGCTTGCTGCCATTTTGACATAGAAATTATTTAATTCAAATATCCTTCAGAATGCTCAGTTGAATTCATTTACCTTGCGAAGTACAGCCAATTTCTCAAGATCTGTTACCCAGTCTTCTGTTCCAATCCATTTGGTTATGATTTTACTAAGGTCAGGATTACAGAAATGGATCCATCTTCTAGGTGTCACCCCATTTGTTTTATTCTGGAATTTCTCAGGCCACAACTGTCAAATCAATGACAGAGAAAATTAATGAATATCATATTTTATGGGTGTATATACCAGTAGTTGCAATAAAAATTGTTCACATTAGCATAAAAAGAATCTGCTGATTTTTGATACCTCGTAAAATTCATTAAAAACTTCCTCTTTTACAATCTCACTGTGAATCTCAGCTACTCCGTTCACAGAAAAACCACCAACAACACATAGATTAGCCATGCGAACCATCATTGGCAGGTTTGGATCAACTTCGAATTTCCATTCTTTTTTGTTCTCTACAACAAGCTCTTCACCATCATCTTCTTCTTGTTCGTCTTTCCCTACTTCATCTTCTTCTCCTTCTTCTTCGCCGTCATCATCATCATTTTCTTCTTCGTTATCTTTATTTTCTGTTGCCTTTATATCATTATCATCAACATCAATTTCCTCAATAGGATCATCGGCAAGAACTGTATTATTAATAAACTCAACCACCGAATCCGGCAACTCAATATTCTCTAGTATTCTCATCTTTCTGAGCTTTTCTTGCAGCATGTTAAGATCATTTGTCCCATACTCAGAAACAATTTCATGAGTAAACTGGTTAACAAAACAAAGATACAAGACATTATATATAGAGAAGAATTCATAAAGTTCATAAAGAAGACCGTGTAGATGGACATATGAAATAAGAATATTTTTAACACTAATTACCTCCTCATCTATCCTTTTTATTATTTCCACATGTCGAGGAAGTAAATCCTGCAGAAGCGTCAAACTCCATTTCTCTAGTGCCTCCGGTAGAACTGTGTGATTTGTATAGGCAACCGTTCTAACAGAAGAGCCATTAAAAGAGGGATCAAACTAAGTGTAAAGATCAAAACAGTAGTTAAAACGTTGTTATTGAGAAGCTGTAACCTTTGAAAATAGGAACCTGGTCTATCATGAGCAATTTTACTAAAAGTTCAAGTACTTAGAGAAGCTCTAATAATGGCTTGATATCTTTAAAATATAAATTGGATATAGAGTTAACGCAAAAAGAAGCACCTTTTAGTAATATCCCAAGCTTTCTCCCAGCTTAAACCCTTCACATCTATTAATATCCTAATCAGCTCAGGAATGCAGAGTGTTGGGTGAGTATCATTCATTTGTACCACCACTTTATCTGGGAGGGACTCCCAATTTATCTTCATCCCTGATCTCTTTTCAAAGCGTGCAATGATATCCTGGAGAGAGGCTGAGCATAATGTATATTGTTGCTTTAGTCGTAGAGTCTTGCCTTCTATTGATTCATCCCCAGGGTATAGAACGTAACATATCTGATTACAACAAACATTAAAAGAAATAAATATGCATCAAAGATGATTCATGTAAACAGCCAATTGAATTTACTTTCCATAAATGAAAAGAAACTTCTCTGATGATTTATATCTGAGATATAGGTACCACTACAATTTGAAACAAGAGAATAAGGTTTTCGTCATATTCATGCAATACATTCTAAGCTCAGTAGTGGATATTTTGAATCTTCCAGAAAGTACTTTTTGAAAAGTTCAGAAGACACTAAACTAAGATGCAGATGTATGGACCACAAAGAAACAAGGCTTCCACAAACCTTCTCTGCATTCTTCATGGCAGCGTATGCTTTGGCATGATCCCCCGTATTGAAAGCCTTCAAATCAAATTCTTCAGTTGAAACTTTAGTGGACCACAATCGTAAGTTTATGGTGGTTCTAGTTTTGTATCCAGGTATTGGAACATCATAAGCAACGGCCAAAATACTTTCTCCTCCAGTCCACTGCTTAGCTCCATTTGGCCCTGAAATAACTTCTCCATAGAATCTAACTGGATAAGAGACATCGTTTCTCTGAATTTCCCAGGGATTTCCCATCTATAAATAGACACATCAGTCAGTTAATATCTCTGCAGAAGAGCTTACAGAGCTTCCAAAGAGAGTGATAGAAGTAAGAACAATTAAAAGAACAAGCATGCCTGCATAGGCTGCAATAATATGAAAATTGGCTTACAATTGATAATTATTGAATATCCATATAAGCAGTACCTCAAGCCAGTTTTCAGCAACTTCCTCCTGACCGTCCTTCGTTATACGTTGTTTGAATAAACCATACCTGTATCTAAGTCCATATCCCCATGCAGGGTAATTCAGTGTTGCCAAGGAGTCTAGAAAGCAAGAAGCAAGCCGGCCTAATCCTCCATTCCCAAGGGCTGCATCTGGCTCCTGTGAATTGTATGTGAGTTTGCTTTTAAATATGCTCAGATTAATTCTTTGCAATCTATCCATGTTACTATCATTTCATTCGTGAATGGTTTGCGGTTCTTTTGTAATTTTTCTTGGTCCATCATCAGTATGTTTCCACACAAACGAAGACACTTTACTCTTAAACTAGCTTGTTTCCCAACAATATTCTCTCTTTTTTCCATTAAAAAAACATGTAACAATCTTGGTTCAAATATGAACCTAATCTTTGTTGTCAATAGAAAGCCTATAAGAGATACATTGGACTATAATATTTGGCATCCTCAAGATGACAGATAACAATTTTGTGAAATGGACAGAAAAGGATTAGTCCAGTTCAACTTACTGTTACATGCTACCAGGAGGACTATTTGATAAACAAAAATTGTAACAAGAGTAGAAGTTTCTAACAGAAGCCGAAACCGCAACAACAACGGAGAACAATAGTAGGAAAAAACCTGATTAGCCACATCCTCTAAATTGTAACCCATCTTCCTCAGAGCCTCAGCATAAGGACCTGAGAGTTGTAAATTCCCAATTGCATTTAACAACGCCCTACCCTTCACAATTGGGAAAAAAAATGTAGTAATGAAAATTAATAATCATTTGCAATGAAAATGACCCTTGTTTCATAAAGGAAACCCAATATGAACCTGTAGATACTCCATAGACATGTAATAAGCTTGCTTAACATTAACCCTCTCATAATATTCATATGTTGCATTCCAATTTATGATAAGGGAATCACGGACACTCTCTGCAGTTGCAAAGTACGCCTTACTGGGATCAAACTTCTCAGGAGAAAAAGATGTGGTGAACTCAGCATGATATTTTATGCTTGAAGCTGTAGATGCAGAATCTGGAACAAGTTCATTTGAAGTGGTGCCTGCGAGTGTTAAGCAATAAAGAATTAATATTTAGGACCATATTTGCAGGAGGAAAGAAAACAATATTATAGGATATACTCATAAACCTTGGATTTTAGAGTTCGATAGAAACATTAATGTGGAAAAAAATATAGAATATCCTTATAACTTAAAGAGAACACTGCTATTGGCTATGATTTTGCTTAAATGTGTTTCTACTTTTGCTACCTAAATAAATTAATTATAATTGTCAATCTATTATCAGGTTTTTTCATTAGTTCCATTATGATTCAAGGAAACCTGATTGATATAAAGGCAAATCCATAGGGAAGAGTAACTCAATACTAACTAGTAACTACCAGCTAGTCTAGAACAGTCCAATTAATATCATGAATCATCACCATCATCAAAATTCATTATAATATAATGTTTATGCCATTGAAACAAAAAATATGGAGAAATATATTTTATGTTCCCTGTATTTAGTTATTACAATTCCTCCACCAAACTTCAAAGGGATAAATAGATAGGCCATATTAGCTCAAATTTAATAAACAAGAGATAACATATACGACATAGTCACTAAACTGTATTTCTGCAATTACATTCCAACAAACCAAATTTACATGAAAAGATATTAAAAGACATCCTTCCCATGGTGATATAAGTTACGATGCCTATATTTTACACCATAAGAAAGCTACTATCTGAATCAGCCAACTATAATGTGCATTGACAGTTTGACTCAATATAAACTCAAACATAAAACCATGGTTCCCACTCCTTACTTTTGAGAACCTTCCAAAAAATGCACTAGTAACCAATTAAACCCAGCAAAATTCCCATCAAACTGAAACTCTTGCAAGGCTCACTGAAAAAAATATAACTATTTAAATTATAAACATGAATATCCTGAATAATATTAGAATATAAAGAAGTGGAGTGAAGAAAGAATCACAAAACAAGAGAAAATGCCAGCAAGCAACCTTGTCCGATGAGTCGTTCTTTCAATTCCGCTGTTTTGTCCCTGGCAACATTCTTCACATAGAGCTTTCTAATTGCTCTTCTGGAATTTGACTTTGTGATGACAAACAACTGCCAAATGTTTGATCTGGAATGGGAATGTAAAGGTGAGCTTGAATGCCTGCAGGTTGTTGAGAATGGTAGAGCAGACATTGCTACAAGCTTTTCTTGTAAAGTATGTATGTGTCACAGAGTAGTAGTATTCCACAGAACAGAAATAATGTTATGTTATTTTGAATTGTGATGAAGAAAAAAGAACGAGTGAAAGAGGAAGTGTGTGTGTCTTATCTTTATTGAATTATTGAATATAAATATCTTGGTATCTGGAAATGATGTTCATATCATATTAAACACGAGCCAAAATACAGCATGTAGTTACCTACTTACCCTACCTTTTGTGACAGTGGTTGGTTGGTCCTCCTCCATGATCAACAATCCTCACGTTTTAACTGCGTATGCATGAAAGTTGAAACTAGTTAATGACCAAATCATCCCTCTGATATTTCTGTATTTCTTTCCTGCCATTTGGATTTTTTGTTTAACTTTTGGTCCACTTACTGATACTGCCAAGCTGGATTATTGTCCAAATATGGCAACTTGGACAGAAAAAAAAAATACTACTTTCCTTTTTTATCCCTGGCTTACAATCCTAGTTAATGGATGATGAAGTTATGCATAAGCATGTTGTAACTGTTCACTAAAGCTAGAGGCTTGCTTAACTCTTGATTGGGGAGACAAACATATCTGTTCTAAGTTTATGTACCCAAAGAGGAACATGGTTTCATGGATCAAATTGGGGACTTGCATATTCTCACTATTCATTTCTTTCTCCATTCAGGAAGATATCAATTTTCTGGACTGGCCTTGGGGTTTGCATAACCAAGCCATTCAGAGATCATCTCTAAAACACAAAATAAGAAATAAAATTGAACACAGAAATAAAAAATTGCTTTGAGTAACTTCTATTCAAAGACTGGCAAGAGATAAAGGGGAGAGAGATTTTTTCTTCTTTCAATAATTAGTTACATTGGTGTCCTTAATTTAACACGTTTTATTGTGTATGAAGTATGCTCTATCTGTACATCATATAACTTGAATATATTATAGAACACAAGTCACTACAAGGGATGCCTTCAATGGCAAGTTCTCAACACCGAAAATTGCATATGTACAAAACATAATACCCCAAGTATACCAGGCTGCAACTCAGGGGTTTTGATAAAAACAAATAGAAGAGATGCTTAATTCCGAACCTTACTATAAAAAAAAGTTGTAAACGCTAATAACTAATCATGTTTCCTCAGTCTTCACGGGACTAAAACCACTCCTGGACTCGGGCTGCTTCTTCCTGGCATGTGAAACAAAACCAAGAATGTAGCCCATAAAGGCCCCAAGCACCAGTACACTTCCTCCCTGGACGTACCACGACAATGTGGATTCTTTAATCTGACCTTCAGGTTTAGCACTAGCAATGCCGCCATTAATATTATCGTTACCACCACCACTAACAACTTCTCCAGATTCCAGAATCTCCAATGTGTCATGCACCTCGCCATCATGATTACCAACATAAGAAATCACGAGCTTCTGCTTTGTAGCCACCAATCTAATGTACCCGAACTCACCCCCGCGGTACAAAGATCGTTTTGGTTGTGGATAGATTGGGTCATCGGGATGATCCGGTCTTGGTTGCCAGATGGGTTGCCAGTCTTGCCCTGCCATGCCGATCACAAGATGAATGGTATAACCTTTTTCCCCTGCTCTCCGGCCCACACCATTTCCACAAGTATCGTTGTTTAGTGGACAAAATCTCTCGTACCTATGAACATGACCCCAAAGGGCAAGGGTCACATGGTTATTCACCAATAGAGGTTCCAGGTGCTCAACCATCTTTCCTCTTAACGCAGCATCCCTAACTTCATTGCTTGTTGTGTACATGGGTCGGTGCCCTTGGACTACTACAAAAGGAGTCTTGTTCCTGTCAACTGATTCCAAATCACGCTTTAAGAAGTTATACTGATTGCTACCAGGAAGGAAATTGGTCTCTGTGGAAATATAAACAAAATGTACTGCTCCCATATCAAATGAGTAATAAAGATTCCTAGTGGCTGGAGCTACAGTTCCAGTGGGCTCCGAAGAGTTTCCTGGCATGTTGAACCTTAAACTGTAGGGTACACCACATTCACCACCTCCATCTGTTCTATAATTAGCCCAATCAGGTTTCCATGGCTGTAAAGGCCAGTCATACTCGTGATTGCCAATGCATACATGGTATGCCACTTTGGTTGCAACAGGTTCAATCTGTGCGAAAAAATGATCCCACAACCACGCATAACCTCTTGCATAACTTATGTCTCCAATGTGTGATATAAAGGCGGGCTTGTTTCCTAGAGCTTCAACATCACGCAGGATCCACTTCATTGTTGATATGCTTTCATCTTGTGTACGCAAATACGTATTGTATGCTGTAGTTGTTCCCATGTCACCAAAAAGGAAAGCTATCGTTTCATTCGAGTCACTATTCCTTGACACAAAGCTATGAGTTGCACTCCAACCTCCATTATCATTTCCAACCTGACACACAGAAAACACCATACCAAATTAAGTTTCTGGTTTTCATATACTAAGCAATTAGATGAATCAGAATTTTAAGACTTCAGCAAAATACAATATTGTATACTTACTAAACAATTTTTTGGCATATTTGAGTATTAAGTAGAATAGGTTTTGTCTCCGTAGTGGATTCTAACTTAAAAGCTGATATTTAGAGCTTTGTACCTCTTAACGTGATTTCGTTTCAGCCTCAGATTCATTGTTTAATTCGCTTAACATAAATGATTCTAGTGTGATAGCCTAGTACTTTTCAAAACTCTATCTACAAGTGACGAAGTCCCTGAAAAGCATAAACCCCCGTACAATACACCAAATGGTGGGACCCCTTCCCGGACCCTGCGTATGCGGGAGCTTTAGTGCACCGGGTTGCCCTTTTTTTTTTTTATTGATCTGATCGATGTTGGTTTGACCAAAAAAACGAATTCAGGTTTTAGCCATATATTCGTTTTCTCTTTTTTCTGTTGAACCAACACTGATCAAGTCACTCTCTCAACCGTGATAACAAGAAGAGTTATGGAGTTCTACTTCTGAAACGCAACTTATATTGTCATTGGAGTTTTGAACGATTTTCAAGTATCAGTCCACTGTGACCAACCTATCAAAGTGGTCCACAGTAGAATTCATCCCAAATACCCTGCGGTCGTTATTATAAGCAAAATTTCACTTTTCAGATTCATTGTATAACTGATGTATCTGGTCTATATCATAGACGAGATTAATCAGTTATGCAGTGAGCCTAAAAAGTGAAATTTTAGTCACCAGAAAGAGTACCACTCGGTGAAGCACAGACACCAGACACGACATGGACACTGACACTACTAATAATTTGAGAAAATCACATAATTCAGTGTAATCATATGTGTCGGTGACGGACACCGGGACACACCTAATCCGAGGAGTGTTTGTGCTTCATAGGTACCACCACTATTATACATTCAACTAACTTCTAACTAAAATGAATTGGTTCATTAATAATAATTTCTTCTAACCATAGAAAGAAACACACATCTAACCAAAGTAATAAAAATATCCAACCAAACAAACCTAAAAGAGCAATGTCACAAGAAACCCAACAACAGAAAGAAAGCAAAAAAACCTTATAGTAATATCTTCTTCCTTTCTCCAAGCCAGTAATCAAAGCATCATGTATAAACCCAGGATCCCTCCAACCAACACTCTGATTAGCAGGAGCATCACACATATGCTCTCTCTCATATCTCTTCACACTCGCAACAACCAATTTATCCATCTCATCCTCTCTTTCTCCATATCTCACATACGTCTCCTTCGGAAACCCCGTCACATACATAACCCTCATAGCATCCACTTCATCCGCAAAAGCAAGATGAATCTGCTCCGGTCCAAGGGGTGCAAAAGAAACTTCTTCAGAGAAAGCAAGAAGGTGATGCGTTTGTGGTAAGGGATTATGATCGTGATCTTGACGTTTGGGGTTGATTTCGGATTGGGACCAGTGGAAGATACGGAAGGAGTAGTTGGATCGAAGGTTGATGAGAGGGAGGGAGAGAGTGCCGGAGCCGGATTGCCAGGTGGGCGACTTGGAGAGGAAGAGGTAGCCGATGTAGTTTTTGTGGGCGGAGGTGGGTGGGGAGTAGATAGCGAGGAAGTCGAGATCGGAGGGGGATTGGATACCGGACCACCGGAGGGTGACGGTGTCGCCGGATTTAGAGAGGGTGGTTGGGGTTACGGAGAGAGTGGGTTTTGATTGGGCGAAAGTGGAGGTGAAGGTGAAGGTTGAGGATAATAGTAAGGTGAAGAGTATTGTGTGAGGAATCATGGTTATGAATTTGTTGGAATTGAATGAAATGAAATGAAGATTGATTAATTCATTGTTTGATTGATAAGATACGAACTTGAGCTAAAACTCTTGAAGCATCATCTTAATCCAGCTGGTATATTCTTCTTTATTGTAAGGGTCTTGCTAAATTAGCAACATATTTTGACTTTTCCAACATTTTAGGATCAGTATTTTGTTACTAACTTCACTAACTTAGGTGTATCATAGTTATAGAGTTGGCCAAATGTTACACAATCATGTATACATTCTATTCACATACATTAGAAAAGTCAAGTATCTCAAAAGTTATACTCTTAATTGTATATATAAATGGATCCTTACTACACAACTTCTATCCTTTTAATACCTCTCACTTTTCACTTTCATATTGACTTGAGCGTCAGAGTGTTTGTAGGTACCCTGCCCCAGACTTTACATATCAATGATCTTAGAATTTGTGGTGAGTCTCACACAACCGCACAAAATCTACTTGAGAGGTGATAACTGCCCCACTTAAAAACACTTTTTTAATACTTACATTTTTAAACATTCTAGAATGAGAACCCCTCTAAGAAGAAAATAATTTGTAAGAATGTTACGGTTATTATTATGTTTGAGAGAAATTGCATGCATATCGGTGTATATGGTTAAAATTACTATTGAAGAATCGCAAGAACCTTATTTTGTTTAAGAGGATTGCTATATAGTACGGGTGTTTTCTATACGAAATTTCACGGAAGCCTATTAATGCTTACTTTCCACGCGCTCAAACAATACTAGTACAAAAAAAACATAATTCCAATGAAAAGTTTAA